>Ga0116227_10000553_pt1 | contig 74100 bp, 53 predicted proteins | sample S1TSphgellanicum_FD_89693 | JGI IMG/M metagenome (GOLD analysis project Ga0116227, IMG submission 89693) | Host-associated microbial communities from peat moss isolated from Minnesota, USA - S1T2_Fb - Sphagnum magellanicum MG | ecosystem: Host-associated > Plants > Peat moss > Unclassified... | reverse complement strand
GAGTTCACTTGGGAGTGTGAGGGTTCACTCCCTCACACTCTCTGGACTCTTTGCACTCTTTGCACTCTTTGCACTCCCGGGAGCATGTGATGTGCCTCCCGGGTCTACTACTAGGCTCGCAACCTTGCAACCCCTTTGCCTTGGTCGTAAGCCAAAGGCTAGGGTTGCGACACCTCCCCTTAAACTTGGGGTGGAAGATGTTGCATTTTGTACTAATCTTCAATGGAACTAACCACCACACACCCAAGAAAAAACACACATGCAAGTTATGTCATGAACACAACGTTTTAGCACCCACATTCATCATCATGGCCTAGCCCCAACTAAGTTGGAAAATAGGTGGTCCTTCACATCAACTCATAGCACAAATTGGTTGGACACAATAACATTAGTATTGGCCAAGGGTTTTCCCTTGGGTAATTTTTCGTAAACATTCCAACTTAGCTTGGGTTCCCCGACAAGTTGAAATGTCTACATGTGTACTTGTTCCAACTAGTTCATTCCCCTTCTCCCCATTAACCTTGAATGTTAGTGGCTTCTTTCCTACAAGTGGGATGTACCGACTATCAATTTAATTTCCATACAATCAATGAAATGAACTTAAGGACCCACTGAAAACTAATTGATTTGTCTTTTGTTTGGATTTGAATTACGAATTAATGGTAGTCTATTTTTTGGCAGTGGGGCCAAAATGTCACTCACCACCAAAGCTTGATGTTGACTTAGTCTTGGTTGCCATCCTAATATTCTTTTGTCCTAAATTCGGCAAATGTTGACCATCATGCACAATAGCCCTAACATGAATAATGGTGTATCCCACCAATTGGGTATTTGACTATTGGTTATCACATGGATGTGTAACATATGTAAAGAATACCTCCATGTCTCCAAGTGTTCATAATTCACTCCTTCTATCAAATTGAACCCTGAAAAAGGACTTTTTTGTGTTCTGGTCTTGTCCCTTCCCTATGTTAATGACTATACCCTTCCCATCATCTACATCACCTTTGGATGTAGGTGGCAGTTTTATTGAAAAAAAAACATACACAAACCATTCATGTGCCTAAAGCAACAAACATAAAGACCCACCAATTCATCAACATTATCATAACAACTAAATGTCCCTACCTTCTTGGTGACAATTGCCCATCAAATGCAACACATTGACTTTGCTAAAAACCCATCTAAATATTTTACTTTGAATCAACCTACGTCCCTCTTTAGATCCATTACAGGTTTAATTCTAGCCCACCCAAACATCATTGAAATGACACGAATTCTAAGCACTTCAACAATATCAACGTAAATTAAAGCCAATGAAGATAATTTTAGTTTAGTCCGAACTAGATTTATCAACATATCAACTATAAATTGACCAATCAACAAACACACACATCAACCAATGCATGAAAAAGACAACTACCTAGGTATTGCCTTGCCTAATTACTAACAAGTACCTTATTAAAAAAATATTGCTTCCACATATAGCCCCACCAAAATTCCATTGGGGTTCCATTGACATTCCACTTATGTTTCACTTTGGTTCCATTTGGATCCATTCTAGGTCCACTTTCATTCCACCCAAAATCCATAATATAGATTCCAACATTGACCAAGTGCCTTCAACTTGGGTTTCACTTGCATGTAATTTATAGTGTACACCTCATTTCAACTCCATATGCATTAAATTTCCAACCACCCTATGTCCACCTACATTCCATTTGGAGTTCACTAGACTTCTAAACTTGGATCATGACATTTCAAAAATCTCCACATTAAAAAAACACATGTTTATAGTCTTAAGTTAGTATGAATTAAAGGGACATACCGGTTGAAAACTAACCATATGCATACAATATCAAGACACATCAAATATTACATCATGATACCAATTATATGGCCTACCTTTTTAATGACAACTACCTCACAAGATGTGAAGCATTAGCACCATAACTAAGCACCATGTGAGATTACATTATTCCAATGTCATTTTACAAGTGTATCCCACCTAGTTTGACATGGTAACATTTGCATTACACTAATATGGATCCATTATGAATTCGCATACATTCCACCCACACCCCATCCAAGTTCCCAACATTCTACATGACACTTTAATTCAACTTTAACTCCACTTACATTTGGGGAATGTTATTTTGTGAGCTCATGAATATGAGCCCATGAACATAAACATGAAAGAATATTCTTAAAATATTCGATCCATGTCAAAGGGCATATTCTTTAACACATGAGAATATTTTTCTATGTCATCAAGATCCACATGGCATTCCATTGCTCCAATTTAAGGGAATTTACATGGTTCCAATGTGTGTAATCTCCCATTCCAAACGTATTTAAATTAAATACCAATCATGGTATTTAACTATTAAGATTGTTCACATGATTTTTTTATTGTTTTAATTGTATAATAAAAGACCTTTTTTATCATCTTAAAATCATGTGAGGCTTGGCAAAATGGCATAAAGGTGTCATACTCTCCTCCCAAAGAGTGGACCCAAAAAACAAACATGAAGAAAACCTAATGATATGGACAACCAAGATCCATGTTAAGTATAATGGAGTTAATTACTTCAATGAGAGGAGAAGACCTAATCCTCTTATGTTTTTAAGTTTATTATAAATAAAAACCTTATGATATTAACAACATTTGATGCTAAAATTTAATATTGAACACATAAAACTATTTAATTATTCATAAGATTTAAAACAACATTTGCATGCAAATTTTGTGATTGTTCTAGCATTTATAAACGTTTTATAAGTTGTCAATCCCATGAAATGGTCCATTAAACTTTCATGATAACAATAAATGCACAAATTGAATAGACATTTATAAAAATGTGACCATTGGAGATGTATGCAACTGTGGAATATTTTACACATCGAATATTGTTTTTGTTGTGAGCTTCAAAGGGTTAATCAAAATTAACCCAATTATTAATTCATTTGTTCATTTGCAACATGTCATCATATCCATATCCATGACACTTTTGTCAAACATTGCCAAACTTGGACTTGTACCTATCTGTAGAAAAAAAATTTGAAAATTGTAGATGCAAAATACCAATCAAAGGCTGGATATTAAGCATCTTCTAATCACTTGTAGGATTAGAAGATATATGGGACGATGATAAAATGTTTATCCCAAAGTTTATGAATAGCTTGCAACAACCGCTTGAAAATAATTGTTAACTTGTGGATGGCAGAAATCAAACAAGGCAAAATATGACTAAAAGAATGGTAGAGATTCAACTTGAAGTGGAATGCAAATGGCTAATGAGTCGGATATGATGAAGACATTTCATTAGATTGAGGATTCAAATTACTTTTGGAGGAATGAACTTAGGATGTAGTTTTATAAATTAAAGATTTTTGGGAAATTTTTTTTTCACGTAGAGAAATTGAGATTGTTGTTGTAAAATAAAATAAATACAATGAGTATTGAGAGTTTTATTGGGTTTCAAACCATAGATTTTCTTGTTTTCCATTTTGAATTTCTACATTTAATATTACATATGTTTCATATATTCAATTCTAAGTAAAGAAAATAATGAGATTACTTTAAATTGTTGTGTTTTTCTTATTGAATTATGAATCTTGATCATAGGTTTTGATTATTAAGGATAATAGAGAATCTAGGAAATAAAGAAACAATAATTGTAATAAAAAAATGTGTGAAAACAATCTACAAAAGAATTAAAATGAATAAAACCATAGATTATGAATGTTATAAGTACTTTTGAAAATATAATTTGTATTGTTCTGTTAGTAGGCAAAAGGCAATTCTAGATAAAATGTGTGCCTACCAATAATCCATGGTCAACACACCTAATGAACCAAAATTTCAAAATGTTGTTTCACCAATAATGTGACTACCTACTTGAATCTACAAACATGTCAACTTTCACTTGTATAACATATATGTTGATCATGCCTAACCCACAACATTATAGCAAGCTTTCTCACAAACCTTGACACCATGAATAATGATGCTTTCATTTCCTAACATTAGCTTTCAAGTGCAATTGTTGAGGGATGTCAAGACCATAAACCTTTTGATTTTCGTAAAACATCTTCCAAAACTCTTTTCTCACATTTAATGTAGTTTTTTCATGTGGTAAGTATTGACAATAATTCAAGGAATAACAAACAATAGTTCCAACATTGCAAATGGATTCTTCAAACAACAATTTGTCCATCCTTAACATGGAAACATCAAAGTCCAAGGCCTTTCTCTTTCTCTTGTGAAAGGTATATTGCTTTTTCTTAACACCAATTTCACCCTCTGCATCTACATAAGATATATGACTATTGTCATATGATTTGAAAAAAGCTTTCAAAGAATGCTCATGAATAATTGTCTATGAAAATGGTCACTTCCAAATATTCATTATTGTCGATATGTCATTAGGGCAATACAAGTTAAACAATCCAACATGATCTTCACCCAAATCATCATCAAGTGCTACCTCCTTTGGGTTAGATGCAATCACTTGCTTTTTAACAACAAAAAAAATTTCAACATCTACAACACCACATTTAGTTCCTCTCCAAATACATCATCTTAATGAAGGTACATTTGTGTTGCTACCATGACCACTTCTTCCAAGAGTATGTAAGTTGTTTGCCACAACACTACTATGCCCATTAGAGCTTTCATCAGTCTTGTGGGAATCACTAACTCTACATTGATACCAACCATGCAAAGCTAAGCATTATTGTAGTGGCAATCATAGTTAGTATGGTGAATTGTTATTTTGTTAAGTGGGTTGTTTTACAAAATGGAAGTTTTTTTTTTCCCATCCTCCCTTAAGTTGTGATTGTTTCTAAGATGAACAATAAAGATGAGCCATTGTCTTTTTTCTCTTATAAGGTCCTAATTGAGAACCTTTCTATATGTTGCTAGAACATGGTTGTTGGAACTTATTTTTGCTAATTGTTGCAAAATGGAGGTTTTTTTTTCCCTAAGTTGTCATTGTTTCTAGGATGAAAAGTAAAGATGGGTCGTTATTGTTTGAATTGTCTTACAATGTCAATTTCTGAACCTTTATGTAGCTAGAGCATAAAAGTTCAATTGAACTTTTATAGAGGGTGTGTGCTGTGGATTGTGGGCTAGGTCATGGCGGAGATTGGTTGTGACCAGGTGTAATACATGGGTGCATGTGCTTTGTGTATGCATGTGTGTGTTTGCCTTTGTGAGTTCTGTAACCTCAATTCCCCTATCTAAACTTCAATTCAAGAAACCTAAATTTCACCATTTGGGCAAAAGTTCAAAATGCCCTCTCTCAATTCAACTCACAAAAGGCATATATATACACAAAAATTCCTAGTTATCCCTTCAACAACTCCCAAAGGGTGATGTATATACAAAACCCTTTAAAGCTATCCCCTTTGAGAATCCACTTCAAGGGGATTTTTGTATCGAATGGTTTTTCTACAGGGGATTTCTAAGTTTTTTCCATGTCTTGCAGGGGAATCTGCAAGAAAATGGTGGATTACACCATGTAAAACAATATATGGAGGGGAAACTGAAAAATGTGCATAACACAATGGGGAATTGATGAATGTTTTCGAGGTTCCCAGAGCACAACCCCAATTTTTTTGTTGTGATCTGTAGCCAAAGTGGCGATCATTAGTACTCCTGAACATGTAGAAAAAGTAGCGGTCATTCATTCGCTAGGAAGAAGATTTAGCCAAATCTGGCTATAAACCAGAAATAAAGTACAAATCTTTAATCATCTTTCTACGTCTTTGGCTACTCAATCAAAACCAAGTCTACCAATCTGGAGATTCTGAGTGGTGGGTAGACTCCAGATTGGTTCAGATTGTAGAGTCGGGCTTATCCCTGGAGAATTCTCTGGCAGTTAATGGAATTTAGTGGAACAGGCGATTGACCAAGACGAGGCCACACACGGTTTCTGTTTGCTTGGACGATTAGCCAATACAGGGTTTCTGTTTGCTTGGACAATTAGCCAATACAAGGTCACACCAGGTTCCTGTTTGCTTCGACGATTGGCCATTACATGTTTAGGGCATTCTCAAAATAAGGGGCCTAGGACAAGGCCATAGCCGAATCTGGCCCCACATTTTGGGAATGTCCACCACCTTAGGGCTTTACCTATCACAAGGCAAAATTTATCATGAACAAAAAATCCTATGTAGATCACAAGGTGTATGAATGGGAGGGCTCTTGTGCCTACTCCTCAATAGTGGGAGGGTTCTTACACCTATAATAAGTAGGCATAATTTTCCTCCCCCAGTTGAGGAGTAGGCATAATATCCCTCCCAATTTCTAGGGGGGAAATTCATCGAAGTGCTTCACAAGGCCACACCAGGTTTCTGCTTGAGCAATATAGGCCACTCAGGTAGATACCCATTTGTCTCATTAAGACGAAAACCGTGTTTGTAAAAAAAGCAGGGATGGGAGCCAATCTCATTGGTGTTATAGATAAGCATTTACAGGCTTGGGGACGAGAAACAAGACTAGAACAAGCTGCTCTAGCATGATCAAACCAAAATTTAGAGAAGAAGAATCGATGTATACGACAAGATGACCTTCAAATGTGACTAGACTTGACAGACCAGCTTGTCGTCGTCGACGAACTGCTTACAGTAAGATCCATTTATAGCACAGCACCTATTTTGCATGCCAAGTTCAAGTTTGAGATCGAAGCAGCAAGACGCATGCCCATGTGGAGGAAGTCTTTCGGAGTAACATTTGCACGGATTTCGCAAGCAAATGCGTTTCACATGTGCAGCATTTGCAAGGTCATTCAGGTCCGCCACGCAGAAATCCTGCTGAGGATCAGCTAGCTGGGTCTGCGTCTTATCGCCATAAACAAAATCAGACTGTAAGATGGCAATTTATAACATCAGACAGATGGTCATATTCTCCTCTACTACTCATTATTAGATTGCTTGTCTCCCAAGTTCTCCTTTTATTTTTTGGCAATGGGTCATTTTGATGCCCCATCACCAAAAACAAACTGAAACTTGGGAGGGTCTAACAGCAGTTAGATTACCTGGCCTTTGGCTCAGCCATGTATAGGTAAGAAGGAAAGAACTTTTGGGCAAAGGATCATGGGATAAAGTGCGTGCTATTAGGAACACCCTTGGGGAACCCATTAAGAACTTTGGGAACATCATGGAGAACCCATTAGCAACCTGAGGAAAATCATTGAGCACATATGGGAACACAAGAATGAAAAAATTCCGTCCCTCAACCCACCCGAAGGAAAAAAGATGAACCTTCTTGCAGACATGTTCGGTCCTCTCATTGATTGCATGCATAATCTAATCCTAAACATGGTTGCCACCATTTTTTAAACCTCAGCTAATACCCCTTCTACAAAGCATATGGTACCTATTCAGGGGCACATCTGCATTTCATGATATGTGTAAAGGATGTCAATTGGGTGTGAAGCATTCTCATGTCACCCATCCAAATTTTTGGACAAGTTTCCCTTACTTTCCCACTCGTAATATACTAAACTCTGCTGCTGGGCCGTTGAGAAGAGTTTGTCTGTGAGTGGTGAAAACAGAAAAACACATGTGGGTCCATGAAAGCACAGCAGTTGTGGAATCTCTTTGAAAGAAATTTGTGTTGGGCTCCCCCTTCGATAAATGGACACAAAGTGATCATGAATTGCCAAGGTCAGACTAAAACCCTAAACCAAGGCCACTAAACCCTAAATCCAACAAGGTCACTAAAACCCTAAACCCGAAACTATTGGCAATGTGCACACAAAACATCTATGGTACCATTTTGAAGTGTTTTGATGTATGTCACCACATGAGTGCCAGAAGAACTCTGCTTTGTTGAGACTTCCTGGAACTCTTGAGCCACAGTTTCAATACCAAAGTTGTGAACAAAATCCCCATTAAAAAGACAGGTTTGCTCATAATCAGGGTGTTATACAGATGATTTGCAGGGCAAGGAAAACTGGAATAGATTGTTGTTGACTCATGCACATCATGTATCACTCCAGTCATCCTCATCATCCTCTTCATCACTTCCAGCAAAAGCCTGCAATGGAGTCGACATTGTTCAAGATGGCTCCTTATACCACCATTAAGAGCAACTCTAAGAATCCCTTGATATGAACATATAGCTATGAAATTGCAGAGAAATCTCCAACTGGCAACACAGAGAAGGAAACATAATGATGAGCACTGTCGTAACCTTGTGAGAACCACCCACAAAGTATCAGACCATCATCACCTTCACCTTGAATAGCAGTGCTGAAAAGGTTGTGGTGACACGCACCTGTCGGATTGCATTTGCTTTCTCCAAGATGGCAGCCACGTTGATGTTTGTGACAGGCCGGACAACTGGCTCCTTCTTTTCTTTCTCTGTGTGTCGCAGATTGAATGACTGGAAAAAGAAGAAAGCTCTAAGTCCTTAGCCCTATATTTGATGGGTTGGTGTAGTAGTACTGTTTGGCAAAGCTCAGTGGAGAAAGGATGACATACTGCAAAGAGAAAAAGATACAGACTAACCTTTGTCCTAATTTGTTCAAGAATGGCTTGCCGCTCATCAGGCAGTGGAAGTGGCCTTATTACAGGTTCCTTGAATGCAACCTTCATCAACTGCCCACTCATATATGCCATGAAGTTAGAAACAAGCCTTCTAAGGAACAATGCACAAAGAATCCTCAAGAATGAGTTGTGGGAACATTCTGTACAAGAGGGCCTCTGGAATTCAAGCACCTGGTTCTGCTTACCATGTTTCTGTCATGTGCTGCAATGGCAGCAGCCAAGGCATCCCTTGTCTCAGCAGTCTTTCTCAATGCAAAACCACCAGCTGAAGGAGGTGGTGGTGGATGGATTGACTGCTTAGGGTGAGTTACTGTTGTCATCGCTGCTGCTGCTGCTGGCTCAATTAAATCCAAGACTTGATTAGATGCTAGCGCCCTATGATGATTTTGCTCTGATGGTTGAGAGTTGATTGAGAGATTGAAGTTGTCCAAATCAATTGTCTCTTCTCGATTAGTGGATTCAGAGAACTCAATGGATTCAGATGGATGGGGAATTGAATCCCTTAGCTGAAGCAATGTTTCTGGATCAGGCCCAGTGGCTGGATGAAGCTCAGAGGTTGATTCTTCAAGTGAGAGAAGGCTTAATCCTGTCCTTGAGGATGCACCTTGCAGGTCATCATTGCTCAGTGCTCTAACAAATATACTGGACACAAGATCAGACAGAGACTCTTCTGAAGACTTTGACAGCAGAAGCGCATCTTGCCTCACTAGAGGACTGTGGTGCACTTCAGTTGGAAATTCAAGGTTGGGTTCATGTTGTAGTCTTCCTGCAGGATTGTTTGAGACAGCTGCCTCCAAAGGAAAATTTGCTGCCTTTACAATTGGACTGGAAGGACTTGCCAAAGGAGAAGGTGATTCCATGTGTACTGTGTGAGAATTGGTTTCAGAAGGAGGTGGTGAACAGGATGAAGACGGTGAATGTGGAGTTGGTGCCAGATTTGGTGGGAGAGAGAAATCAGGAAGGACAAGTTTTGGGGGGAAAACTGGTTCAGATCGGCTCTGCCACCGTAGTTGAGAGCTAGATTCTGACCATACTGAATGTGGTGGAGAATGTGGTGGTGAGTTTGTTTCTGATTGTACAGGCAAGTTGGGAGGAAGAATAAACTCTGCTTTTGGTGGAGGGTTTGGTTTTGACCTCCCTTGCCATTGGAGATTTGAACTTACATCTCCTGTGGATAGTAGTAATTCCTGTGGTTGCAGCTCAGGCAATGGATTTGCATCTGGAGGAGAGCCATGTTGGAAGCTTGATTCTGACCTTGCTTTCTGGACAGAAAACATGGTCCTCATTTCTGCACTGGACAAGGGATGCACAGCACCTGAAAGTGGCAGCGTTCTCTGTTGGAAGCTTGCTTCCACCCTTGCTCTCTGGTTGGGCAAGATGGTTCTGGTCCCTGAGCTTGCTCTCAGTGGTACACTAGACATTTGAAGGAAAGCTGGGCTCACTGATGGATGACGTAAATCATCCGTCCTGTAGCTTGCTGGTGAACCACAGGGAGACTTAACTCCATTAGTCAAAGTTGAACTTGTTGGAATGTTGACTTCTGCACTGATCTGTGGATGCAATTTGCTTTGTGATGGACCCATAGGATCAGCAGATTGCTGTCTCTCTAGTGGAATTTCTCCTGTTCCCAAATCAAAACTCCACCTGCTGCTGCCTCCTTCAGTGATGTCAATTTTTGCTCCCAGGCTCTTTTGGGAAGCCAAATCCAGGCTCCCCAATATCCTTTCTTGAGTCTCCAAAAGAGGGCTTTCCTGTGCACAGTTTCCATCTTCAAATTTCAATTTCCCTGCTTCCATTCTTTCAGCATCGAGGTCAAGTTGTGCTGAAGAACTTGATTGTAAATGAATATGAGGGCTAGGTGGAACGTCCAGTCCAGGCACTGATTTCAAACCATGTGAATCATTTGACTGAGGGCTCCCTGGCAGACTCGGTGAACCTTTGATGATAACACTCCCTGTAGGACTGGATGGAGCACTTGACTCTGGGAAATTCCATCTGGAACCTCCTGGAGGACTCCCTTGAGAAGGTAAGCCAGGACTTGCTGGTTCACCAGGAGGCAGCGCTGCAAATTCACAGCTCACTGGTGAAGCTCCAGGCACATTGTGTCGAGGGCTTGGAAGAGGACTGGATAGACCACTAGACTTGGGGCTATCTTCAGGATTGGGTGCAATTGGTCTCACTGACACACCCAATCTGGATGTTGCAGTAGTGCTCTGCTGCAAACTCAAACAGATATCCATCTCTGACTTTGATGATTGACTGGTTCGAAGCTCAATCCTGGCATCTAATGGAAGCTGGTCTGCTGATTCCAAGTTTGCTATAGAGACAGGGGATAGACTGTGCTCTTGATCTGGTGGAGAATTCACCAGAGTGTGTTGAAGGTTAGGCTCAAGGAATCCAGGAGGGTTAGGAGGCAATGGGTATAGCTTCGGCAATGAAGAGCTGTGAAACAGATTGGAACCCGTGTCTGCAATGATAGGAGCCTGAGATGGAGTTGTTATAGTCAAGGACCTAGAGTTAGCAGGCGAGGGGTCTTCCTGTTCCAAAGGAGGTACTGAGGGGGGGGAGGGTAATGGGGATGTAAGTGGTGGCAAAGAGAGGACAGGACTTTCAGTTGGCGATCGACTGCTAAGGTCTGATTGATAACTTGAGGTCCTCCCATTCAAGTGCGGTGGCTCCAGAAAATCACCCCAAAGAGAATCGTGGGTTTCCTGCGGTGTGATGAGAGGGTACTTGGGTAGTGAAACCAGTACATTGAAGACAGGAGATCTGGGTGTTGAAGGAGTTGAAGGGGCAGAATAACTGGAGACTGACATCAATGAGCTGCTTGCATAAGACAATCTTGAAAGATTTGAGACACTGGGTTCCAGAATAGATTTGCTGGGTGTCCATATGGTAGGGCTACTAGTAGCACTAGATGATGAATCACCAGACAAGATCATTGGGCTGGGTGTTTTTAATGTCAGCATCTGGGACCCATCCCCTGGATCTGGATTTCCATCAAAAATCTCTTCAACATAGACATCACTTACTTCAAGGACTTGAAGAAGTTCCAAGACTTCCAGCCCAGAACATGCATCAGATGTCGACCTATCTCTTCTATCTGGGATCGTATCAAAATTTTCCCTCGCACAAGTGCCTGCCACAGGAGTCCCTTCTTTATCATGAGATTCCAAGGAATGATCAAGCTCAACCATTGGCCTTTCAGACTCAGCTGATGAAATGGATGAATGGGATGGACCTCCAGACACCATGCCCAAGACAGGAGAGGTCTGGTGAAGAGGAGAGGGGTTGATTCTCATCTCATGCTTCTTAGGCTCCTCAGCCACATCGCTGTTAAGATGAGTAAGGCTCAAAGTCTCAAGAGGATGCATTGAATCAGGCTCCTCCTCCACTATAGGAGTTCCTGCTTCAATGGGAATTTTTCTTGCAGACTCAATATGCCCTTCAAGAATCGAATGATTGAGTTGTCTGTTTGTCTGTGCAGCTTCCGAATTTGCACCAACAGACAAAAAACCTTGAATACAAGCTTCAAAATCAGACTCATCAGATCCCATAGTTGTAAGAGCATCAGCAAAGTTATCCCCATCCTCAGTGGAACTCTGCTGTGAAAATCTACCACCACCACCACCCCTGTTTGCTGCCTCCCTAATTTCCAATAAACTCCGCCTCAAAACTTTCCCTGGAGCTCCATTATTGGCATCCAATGATGGTACATGGACCAAAGTTTCTGCAGACATGTGTGCTGATTTACCACCACCCTCCTTCAAACTATGCCTTGAAAGTTTCTCTGTCATCTGCACAGCCTCGGACTCCTCAGCTGCATTTCGCCAGGAGATTTTATCTGCCACGTTTTTCACCCCTCCATCTTCCATTGCAGCATGCTTTGATGGTAGACTGCCCATGCCTGTTGCCTCAAGCTCTTCACTCAAATTCACTCTGGAAGTTTGGTCTGCACTGGTTGTTGGCTGGGTACCCTTCTCTCGTGAAGTTTGCCTTTCTTCTTGCATTAGAATGTTTGTCACCTCAGAATCCTCAAGATCAACAAGGGCAGAAGCATTAGTTGCAGATACTGCCTCATATCTGTTTTGGGTCTCATTCAAATCTGAAGCTTTTCCTCTCAGGTTTGTAACCTCCTGATCTTCCTGAACTTCCCTGGTCTTGTAGAAATTCCCTGCAACAGTAGTAGCAGCCTGATGATCTCTGGCACTACTTTGGGGAGGAACCAGCAGGGCAGCCTCACTGGCAACTATGTCTGCTTCGATTGCAGCACCCTTAGTAGGTCTCAACAACAAAGATGCTGAAGAATCTTCAGCTGAATCTACTGTTCTGGTAGCAGCAGAAGAGTTTCTCCATTGATGGATGCCATCATGATGAGAAACCGGTCCATGGCTACCCAGGTTTGGGTTCTCAAGCTTCAAGCTAGAGGTCAAGTTATGAGGCAGGCCATCAAAATCCTCCAAACTTGCTGAACCATACCGTACCCTGCAGTTTTACATTTATGCAAACATGAGAAAACATGTTACTAGCTATCTGCAGAGGATGATGCAAATCCAGACAAAGAAAATACTAGCAAAAGGAACTTCCCACAAAATTCCAATTACCAACAGTTATCAAAGTTGCTGCCTTCAAGATTCAATTTACACATGCATGTGTCTTTGGTATGGAAGACAACAAACCTGGAAGGCATCTTAGTCATGCTCTTAGGCTGTCCAGAACTGCGCAACCTTCCCCTTCTCTACAATCCAAAACAAAAAGACACTACCACCCTCAGTTCTCATACTATCTTCTAACCTTTGCCATTACATACACACCTGTGAGTCAGTCAATCTTTGATTGCAAATTTCAATTTCAGAAGGCTTTGAACTTGGATCCTAATTTCTAGTAGCATTCTGAGAACAGTTATTAGTGGCAAATCAAATTTGAAGCAGTCCTGCAGACTCTTGTTGTACCTTTTCACGACGGGCTTTCTTGTCCCGTTGTGCACGCTGCGCTTTCATGAGCTCAGAGTTAGCCCATTCTAGCTTGAAGAATGATGGGTCTGTGTACCTCTTCAAGCATGCCCCTGCTGCCCCTGCAACATCAAACCTGGAGCAATATACACATGTGAAACTAAAGCCCAGCAGCTCTCTGTCACACAAGATTGTCTGTCTGTCTGCCATCAATCAGTAGTGAAGGATAGTGTTGATTTCTGTATGTTGATTTGACACTTCTGGTGGTGTGAGTAGGCTGTTGTTTGCTTCTTGATGTGATACTAGACAACACTCCAAACCTTAGTGCTGAGAAATAGAACTTTGATTATCATAGTTTGAAAAAGTTGAGAGTACATGGTGACAAATGGGTACACATACTTGTCAAGAAGGAAGAGTCGAGGTGGCCCTCGGCATTCTTCATAGAAATGACGAATAAAACGAGGAAGATCCCCTTGTGTACAGTGGTTTTGGTCATTCCGGATGGTCGCATGCCAATCAGAGCCTGATCCCAAATTTTTCCATATGTAATTTTCCAAAAGCTCAGAGAAGCACGCACATATAAGAACTCCTATTAAATGCTTATTATAATGTTCACCACAAGTTTAGCCCCAAAAAAAATCTAAACCCTCAAATAACAGCAACCCAGCATTTTTTGCATTGCTACTCATATAAACAAGCGGCACAAACACACCATGAAAAAAAACAACATGGCAAAGTTTTTTACATGACTGAAAGCTTAAAAGATTACCAGGAGAGTAAGCAAAGCGAAGCTGATTGGGCTCGGAAAGCAGAGCTTTTTCAACAACAGGAAGTTCAGCTTCCAGCTGCTGTAACCTAACTATCAAATCATGGCCCCGTCCTCCAATTGCCATCAACTCATCATGTAGATCCCGGAATATCTCAGCTGCAAATCTGTTGACAATGTACCACCCAACAGATGAACACAACCCACCAACCCTCTTTTTCCTTTTGTCATGCATGTTCATTGAACCCTAACAACCCAATGTCTCAGCAATAAAAACCCTATGAATGATCATTGCTGCTTTGAACCTTGGACTGGACTGGAGTGTCCACAGCTCAAGGTCCCATGTGATGTACTGCAAGTACATATTGATTTGCACAATTTTTCTTTTGCCAGGGAGAGAAAGGAAGAACTAGAGCCACATAGCAGCTACACATCCTGCCATTCCTTTAGGGTTTCAAAAAAACCCGGCAGCACAAAACTCTGGCGGCACAAACCGTGAAGAGAGAAGAAGAGCTGCTTACTCTGCAAGGTCGCCCAGCTGACGGACAATGCCCACCAGGCCGGCCATGGCCACACCCTCCAAGAGTCCTTCAGGATCATCGCGAGCAGCTGAGCGATAAAGCTCGGGGTTGGCCAAGCTATGCTCACACCGCACTTCATACCTCACCAGCGGCATTTGGGAGGGAGCAGCCAGTCCCGCTCCCCGCTACCGCTGATCTTCAACACCCCACCCACACACACACACACACACACACTCTCTCTCTCTCTCTCTCTCTCTCTCTCTCCACTACCTCTAAATGTCAAGGCACACAAAACTTCTCGTCTTCTTCGTATCCCTAAAGCCGCAACAAGAACTCTTTCACCGAACTCCGACGCCCATATTTCCACCTCCAGCAGCTCCCACGAAAAAAGACAGCTACGTACCCAAAGGCTCCAGCTCCTCCTCACAGCAGCTCCGGAGCTTCAGTACGTCTAGCCGGACGTGATCTATGAGCTTCTCAGAGTAGTAGAAGCCTCCCATGAGAAGTAAAAATAATCCTCCACCTCAATGTACTCTCTTCCTTCTACTAACTACTCCTCCACCCCAATGCCAGCATTCCTCCACACGCAACAAGGAGTCGTCATAATCCAACTCCACATGAGTCCCGCGGGGATTTGACTTAGCTAAAACCCCAACACAACTCTGCCAACGAAACCACAAACAAAAATATGAGATGGGTTTTTCTTTGGGGGCGGGGGGGTTCTTCTGCAAAAACAAAACTGCACAGCAGCTGCTGCTGCTGCTGCTGCTACCACCCGCAATTCCGAGCTACATTATTATGTTACTGCCTCACATCATGACGTAAATAGTGAGAAGAGACTCTTGATTCAGAGAAACACACCAAATACAGTTGTGGTATTCAAAAGCACTTTGCATGGCCGATGACTGAAATGCAACTGGAGGACAAAAAATATTACTATGAGAAAAGGAGCAGACGAAGAAGAAGAAGAAGAGAGAAGAAAGAAGGGTAGTGAGTACTAGAGCTGCTTGGAGATGGAGTGGGATCCGTTAGCGTGGTAGGCGCCAAGCCGTGGTGGCGCTCAAGGTGGTGGTGATGGCGGGGATGGGGGTGAGGGGTAGCTAAGCTACGTGTGAGTGGGAGTTTAGTTCCATAGTGTTCGGCACCGAATCCGTTACGCCGGCAAACCCACCACCCGCCGTTGTTTCGCATCTTTTCCGGCGACGCACGCACGCACGCACGACACAAGGTGGTGGGCGGAGGTAGGTATTTAATTATCAATGGCAAGCTTAAAAACCACCAGCGTTGTTGGCAGGTTCTTGAATTTCAGCAGGTTCAGGGCAGTAGGTCATAAGACCAGGTTTGGCGGGGGGGCGGGGGGGGCGGGTGGGGGTAGTTAGAGCCTGAATTAGAGGTGCTGCCCCATTTTTAAATGGTTTGACTTTTTAGGTATTTCAGTATGTTTTATTAAAATATATAAGTAAATCTGACCCTTAACCTTTTCGACAAGTTATTGCACTCGATCGGTTATACATGATTAATTTTACATAATATTTATTTGTAGTGGGTGCATGCATTAGTTGAACAAACTAATTCTATTTTTTTTGAACTTTAGTTGTGTGTAATGGAGATGAAATTGGATTTTGTCTTAAATCGACTTTAAATTCTTTGTGTGCAAATTATTAGTAAAAAATCCAAAAATTCAGATTCAAAACCAGACTGAAGGTTCCATTATAAAATAAATAAATAATTTAAAAACATTTACAATCATCCTTGTGAATGTTTTGTTTTTGGGAATATTTCACATCATATTTTAAGGAATTGTGAGGAACTTGTGACACACTCCCAACTCTCAGCATTAGAAGGGATAAAGGGACGTGCTGAAGCTCCAGGATAAGACTAAAAAGAGTGACAAAATATCATGAAAAACAATTTCTCAAATTCTATACAAAAATCCATTGACTTTGTAACACCCCAAACCTCCAGCCAAAGAAATTGAAGACAGTCAGTACAAAAAGTACTCCTACTGCCATTCTTTTTCCCTCAGTTTGCTCTTTGCCCCCTTTGTTGGCCTTGCCTCCTACCAAGGCAACTCGATATTGTGTTCAGATTCATTATAGAGTATAGTTAGTTAGCTTCAGGGATTTTGGCCCCTGTGTAATAGGTCTATTTTTATATGAGGATTTTTGAAACATGATATTTTAGCTTGTGTTTGAAACTTGAGATTAGTTATAGAGTTATAATATCTTGAAGGATTTTGGTTTCTTTTAGAGGATTTTTTTGAAGTTTATATTTTTGCATGGTGAAATATTTGAGTTTTCATAATTCTTCTTTTGCATTAAGATACTTTTTTTAAAATGTAAATGGCAAGGTCACAGTGTGACACACCTGTTGCTAGTTTTTATTTTGTGATAACCTAGGTCCATTGCACGTTTTGGGACCCATGCTATACATGGTTTGGACATGTTAAGGGTATCATTAGGGGTATGTAACATGTCATTGGGCATGTTATGTGCCTTTTGAAACATTTATAAGATGGAAAGTTATGGGTGCCAAACATGCTCGGGTATCACCCAATTTGTTTTAGAAAATATGAATGGGGGCAAAGGGCAGACTGGGGAAAAAAAAATGGCAGTAGTTCTTTCGTACTGACTACATTCAATTTCTTTGGCTGATTTAACATTTTCCCAGACCTCCAGAATTACCCTACACTCAAAAGTTTTTATTACTCATGAATCTTTTGTTCCAAAGCTTGGGGTGAACCAACACCCAAGGTGATATAACATGGCAAAAATCCTAAAATCCATTTAAATTTTTTTAAACATGAACATTTGTCGCCACATTTTGACTCTAATTTTTAGTTGGGTAGCATTTTTTTTTACTAATCTTTCCACTTCTTATAAGCAGGTTCTTCTAAAAACCTATCACAATTTAATGCTAGAATCCTTATTAGGATGCTAGCCAATGATGCAACATCAGAAAATTGAAAAATAATAATAGTAATGGCCTTTTAGGTGTAAAATAGGTATACAAGTGCCATCCATCATGATTCATGCCATGATATTCTTTCCATTGTTTTTATTACACATGTAATTTACATTTTACACTATTAACAATATATTACACACATATAAATGAACATGGGATTTTTATTTTTTTTAATTGTGATGTAATAAGTCACAATGCTGATCATCCACAACAAAAATTAGCCAAATTTTGGCTACATGTCAGAAAGGAAAGTAAAAAAGTTTCAGAATATTGCTATATTTTCGAGTACCTGCTAAAACCTCTTGTCTAAATAGATTTTGCCACAAATCTAGTGACTTTGGCATATTTTTCCACAAATATCATTTTTATTAAGTGCATTGGATTTTTTTTGACCAAGTTTCAAAAGTTTTCCACAAATAAATGTCGCATATGAGTCAATTTTTTGTGACGAATTTTGCAATATTGCAACCTAAACTTTTTTTCTTGAAAGGGATCTAATTCTTTGTTTTTAAGAGGAAACAAATGGAAAAAATTTTGAACAAAATTATTTTTTCAGTAAATTCTGCCACATTTCTACACAGTTTTTAGTTAAATGGGGCGGTTTTATTTTCATCAGTTTTCTACAGTTTGGACAATTTTGTACAAATGTATTGTCAATGGATGCTAGATCCTTTTTTTTGGATGATTACTAGCAATGCTACATCAGGAAAAATTTACTTAAAAAATCAAACACTATGTATGCATTTGTCTATCTATAAAGCAACTTATTATAATTTATTGCTTGACAAAAAAATTCTAAACCAAAAATTGTGCAAAAAGGAAATAAAATGATCTACAGCAAAAATAATAATAATAATAATAATAATAATAATAACAATAATAGTAATAAATAAGAATAAATAATTTGAAATAAGTTAATTATTGAATCATCTGCATGATTTTTACCTACTTCCAGAGCTTCAAGTTCTAGCCTTCTAAAAGCTAGTTCTATATTATTACTAAGTACTTTTCTGTAGTTTGTGCTTGAACATGACCTTATCTGGCACAATAAGGTCCAAACTACTCAGCCTCTTTCTTCTGGCTACCTATATGTAGCCAAAAAGCTATATATATAAAATTAAAAGTAGTAATGCTTCCTGAGATTTCCAATAGCCATAATTCCAGAAAATTTCAAGGAAAACAACCACAATTCTATACATGGTTTAAGTAAGTAGCCAAAAATACAAAAAAAGGATGTTGAAATTGTTTTTACTTTTATATTTAGCTTGTAACCAAATTTGGCATGAAGGTGTTTGTCAAGCCAAGAGAGTTAAATGAGTAGTCCTTGCCTAAAGGAATGGGCCCAATAAAGGCTATTGATGTTATCATACCAGAAAAAATGCTTTAATTTCAAACTGCACAACCAAATGGGTTGGAGTGGATGGTACATTCTACACACCAAGTTCCAACTGGTATGTACTACCCACCAAATAATGACCATGAGAAATATACAATAAAACTCCCTTACATTGTACACACATAAATGGTAGTACCTAAACTTATCATACCTACTAGCCACCTTAATGACCAAAACACATATGGTAAATTCTTTGATAACTAAATGACCCAATTGAGCATGAGACATGAACATATAGGACAAAAACATAATAATGTTTTTACCTCACTTCAATTGTGACACATACTCAAGTTGAATAAGTTGCCATGAAATTTTGTCAGAAACATGGATAAAATGTGACATAGTCCGTAAGATAAACTCATTATTTTTACCTTATTATTTCATTCATTTCTAGGTAAGATATATACATGTACGGTAAACCCCCTTTATAATCATGCCCTTGGTGATCATTATTTTTATTTTTATTTTTATTTTATTTTTTGTGACACTAAACATTTATGATTTAAACATGTGTAGTCACATTCCAAAAACCCTTTACAAGATTGTAATTATAGGCGAATTTTTTTTTTGCAAAACAATCCTTTTATGCTAAAATAAAGGTGTCAATTATTTAATCCATCCCCAATTTCTTACATGGGTTGGTTATTTTAAGTTTTATTATGCATTAGTAAACTTCAAGAAGGCTGTGATTTTTGCTTATTTTAATGTGACAATTTACATTGAGTTTGAGCTTCTTAATTATTATTAGCTTGTGTATCTTGTTAACTAGATTTTTTTAATTAAGATTTTCTGTTTTTTTTGGCAAGTTCACATATCTTTTGCTTGTCTACACTAAATTATTTTATTTTATATTTTTAAAACTAGATTCATTGTTGTTAGTTTGCACAACTTCACACACAGTAACACTAACATTGCCAAAGAGAACTACAATTTACAAAACTCTATTATTTATTTTAAATTTTCCCCACTATAATCACATTTACAAAAAAAAAAGTTTTGCAAATATTTCGTGCTACTAACAAGTGTGATAGTGACTCTAAAAAATGGTGTTTCTTACTAAATGGATGATTAGCCAAAAATATATATATATGTGACTAAAATGGGCGTGATTATAAAAAGAGGTTTAATGTATATAGAATGTGGTGTTTATCTCATGATTTGACATTAGTGGAAAGAGGAAGTAACCACATTCAAGTGTGAAGGCTTAGTAATCTCCCCTAATCAACCTTTGGGTATCAGGCACTCAATGAGCAAATAGGAAAATATGGTAAACTCCCTCATATATATATAACCCAGGTTTGGCTAAAATTATATTATTTTAGAGGTGCAAAATTTTAAGGCATAGAAATTTTTCTCAAAAAAGAAAAAAAAAATTATGAAGGAAAATGAAGCATCTTTTGGGAATATTCTTTATGTAGAAGGTTATGTTTCCAAGTTAATTAAGGTATTGGGTAAGGACCTTCGGAACCTGCTATATTACAATCATATACGGGATGATGTCTCATGGAGGGGCTTGATGATGTCTTGACCTCCAAACAATGCTCTGTGTCACTGGCATCTCAACCAGTGTTGTCCTGTTCTTCCTTTTTGAGAGAGAACCTTCTTCTTCAATCGGGTTCTGACATTTTAAAATTTATGTGACAGTTCTTTTGAGTACGAAGTTTAAGCCAGCTTTTACCAAAATGTGAACAACCCTTTGATTCTGGTTTTATCACATTTTTTTCAAATTCAAGAAACTCCGAATCCAATTCATTTACACACTACAATTTCCCCAATGTTAAAAGATTATGTGAGTACAAAGTTTTAAGAAAAATTAAAAAATAGGGGTCTATGTAAATTATAGAGTTGAACAAACTAATTAAATAATTAATTATAAATTTCAGTGTACTTCTTAACTTTTGAAAAAAAATCAAACTTTTTTACATATACATTCTTAACCCTATTTTCAAAAAATATTTTTTCACAATTTAGCAAAACAGTTTTTCCATGGTCTAGTTTCTTGTGCTGGTTCCAACAAGTTTGATGTCAATTCGGGGTCTGGGTTACAAGAAACTGACCCTGAACCCACCGACTTTTACCCTTCAAACCCAGAACCCTTATAACACTGATCTCAACCTCATTTGGTCTTAGGCTCAAATAGCCCATGAATTGCCAGCAAATAGTAGGCCTCTCCAGCCCAGTGATATTTTTGTGTGCTGAATTCTGGCTATTTCATGAAAAAGGGTTAAAAAATCCTTGGGGAAACCTGCTTTTTCAATGTAAAATGCATTTTTTTCCAAGCAAAAACTTTGCACTTGGGTGTATTAGTAATTTTTTTTGAAGGTCAAAATGAAGTGATATATTCAATGAATCTATTGGTTTGCATTGAAGGTTGTATATGCATATTGTTTGCATGTTAGAATGGGAAAAGAACTTTAGACTTTTCTAGTACAACATGACAAGAGAAAATAATTTTTTTTCTGTAGGAAATAATGGGTTGTGCAAACAAGGAAATCATTACAAAATCCTCAGATTTATACTCTCTTTGTTGTGGGAGAAAAGCACATGCATGTAATAAGGTAGGACAAAGTTGATGACTAGAGAAATTCTTCATGAAAATATTTTAAGCTCCACCTTTTTGCCTTGGTCTTGAAACTAGGAACCATCATGTCACAATGATTGGATTCCTTAGTCTCCAAACTAACTAAGAACCATCCCATCATGCCATAATAATTGATCCTCTAGCTTCCACATTAGGAACCTTCAACCACCATGCCACCATGGTAGATTCCTTGACCTCGGAGGTTAGAAAGGTTCTTAATAAAATTCCTGTGTTAGAGAAAATAAATTACTTTTGTAAGTGTTTGGAGATTTGAGAGGCGAATAAATGATCGTTTTAAGGTGCATTCACACTTGATGTTAAGGATTCTTGTATTAAGTCCCCTAACACCAAGCTACTCATTTAGGACCTAAACCTATTTACCATGAAGATTTTATGTTAAGTTAATGTTCACTTAATATTACACAATCACCTATTTAACATTGTCTGCCACCTAAGATGCCACCTAGATTTTCACTTAACAATAGGTTTGAATGCACCTTAAAATGGGTTGGTAAAGAATGTGTGATCATCCCTACTCCAAATTTTAAAAATGAATCGAGTTTCAAAAAGCTGAAACATTGTGACTATTCTTTGATATTGTGTTCCATTTTTTGATCGCCTCTCATCATCTTTTTCTTTTTTTTTCTCATGTTATGCAATGGGTATCCTCCACATATCATGGGAAGAAAGTAGAAAAAAAGATCGAGCCAGTAAGAACCTTGACCATGGTTTTTTAGACTTTACCACTTAACTTTCATTTGGTCATGAGAATAGTTTGATTTTGTTGGAGTGCAAGTTAGTTGTTATAACCATGAATGAACCAATTGTACTTTTGGCTTTGGTCATTGTATTATATCAGAATGAATGTTTGTAAATTTTCATGTGTGTATGTTTGGTCAATCTCCTACCACAATCCAATGGCATCAAGCAGTTGTCATGGTTCACTAATCACAAAAAGCACACTTTGTGAATAATGCAATTCCTTTTTATTTTATCACTCCGCACTCTGGTTGGAACTTCAATACTTAGGTTATCATAATCTGCTTTCCATGTTGGATTGACTTACTAGTTATCCCCAAACAGAAAATGAAGGGTATTTGAAACATATGGTCTTTTGTGATAAACTTTCATTATTTTGTGCAAAAAAAAAATTTTGCAACATTATTTCTTTCTTTCTCAGCAAAAAAACTCATTACTTTTGTGATAAATATATACATTAGTAGCTTTACCATTCTGGAAGTAATTAAATTATTTTCAGTAAATGCTGATTTTTTTCAAATTAACTGTCAACAGTGTGAGAAGTTCTAGATATTCTAGTCTTGTTGTTTATTTCAGGTCTATATGACCAGGTCGTTGAAAGTGCCTGAATCTTAGGAAATTGTTATTGTTAATGCTAGAGTGAAAAAATGAAAAACAAAGGGTGTGTCACACCGTGGCCTTGAAATTTACATTAAAAAATTATCTTAAGGCAAAAGAAGAATTATGAAAATTCAAATATTTCACCATGCAAAAATACGATCTTCAAAAAAACCCCTCTGAAGAAACCAATAACTCTATAACTAATCTCAAGTTTCAACACAAGCCAAAACATTGTCTCTCACAAATCTTCATACAAAATTAGACCTACTACCTAGGGGCCAAAATCCCTTAAGCTACTATACTCTATAATGAATCTAAACACAATATCCTTGCCTTTGTAGTAGGCAAGGCCAATAAATAAATATTCAGCAAGAAGATGAAGTGGTAAAGGTAACACAGAATGGACATTGCTTGCCAATGGGCAAAACACCTTCATCACTAATTTCATGTAGTTAGTTTCATGTGCAAATATAGTTAGTTCTTCACCCAAAAAAAAGAAATAGTACATCAACTAACTCTAATTGTTGAGCTAGAGAAATTTGAAAACATCATGTGCAATGGAGAGAAATGACAAAGAGAAAACACAATGTCTATATGATATTCACAATCTCTTTTAGCACATTTGTTGGGCTTCGTATGGCCACTAAAAGGCCTCACTCAACAAGGTGAAGTTACCAATGTGGGTGCTGGTTCGTTGTGGCCGATTTTTAGCATTTCAAAAAGAAATTTGCCAACCCAATAATTCACTCTGAGTTAAACATTGCTGGGGTAAATGTAAGGTAAATCCAAATTTACATAAGCATAACACATTCCCAAGTGGAGAAAGACAACAAGTTGTGCAATTTGCATTGCAAACATGAACATGTGAAATTTCAAACATTTTATCAAAATGCGCACAACATTGGAGGATTCTTGTTTGATTTCACAAGTAAGTTTCTTCATCATTTGCCTTTTGTTTATGTTTTCTATTGTTGCACAAGTCATCTTGCCATCTTGTAGTTTTTTGTTTTCCATTTTATAATCTTGTGTCCTAGTCATGTGTTGCAATGATAATGTTAGTTGAACCTTCCTTTCTTGAAGAGTTCAATGTTCAATCTACTCCTCAAAACTAGGATGACATGTCATTGCCATTTGACCTTGTTGTTTTTGAATTTTTTGTTTGGTAAGTCTATAACCATGATCATGGCAAAAGATCATAAGGTCAAACTACAAGAGCAATTAGTTATGCTTCATAAACAAGCATTGTTTCAAATTTCTTGTGGCCAAAAGTCTAGTCCATGGGCCTTTTTCAAACCGAATGTTAACAAGCTTGTTACATTTGAAAGTGAATAGATTTTCCAATGTATTTTTTGACATCCTTTTTTGCTTTACTTGGTAATGTCTTGAGATCAAAAACCTTAGGAAAAAAAGGTTTGATTTTTTACAAAACAAATAGTGACATTTCAACCATGAAAAAATATGTTGATTAAGGCATGTTAATGTTACTAATATGTATTTCAAAAAAAAATCACAAAGGCATTTTGCATCAAAAGAATTTTCTAAGAAGCAAAACTCCAAGATTTGGAAATTTGTCTCTTCAAGTTTCATTTTGCAATTTTTTGGTAGTACTTTATCATTCAAAAAAGGTGAAGAACCCTAAAGGCCTTCATTAACAATCTTGTTTTGTTTGTTGTGAAGGGGTTATTCCTTTTGAACATGGTTGAGAATATATGGATTGGGCAATCTATTTTCAAGAAGGACCCACACATGGTATTTCGATCATATAGAACTTTAACAAAAGTGGTGTTGCCTTCTCCAATGAAGCACTTGTTTAAGAAATTTGTTTTGTCTTATGTGAATTTTATAGTTTCAATCACCATTACATTCAACATTTGGATGAGCTAAGGTGTGCTTGACACTTTTGTTCTTGTTAATAATTTTCTAACTTTAAATTGGGAACCAAAACATATGATAATTGGTCTTTTAAGGCCCTAGGAACAATAGGTGTTAGTCTTTGTAACTAGTTGTAGGTCTTGTTTCAATAATATAATTTTACAAACAAGATCATATGTTATGTGAAAAACAAAAGGATGAATTTGTCAACAATGACAAATATCTTTAAATCAATTGTGAGTTGTGATGATTTGGAGATTCAAGAACCATTTGAAAGTGTTAGTTTTGGCTATACATTTTTCGAGGCATAACAATATGTAAATGTTGATGAGATTGTGAGACTATGGTTTGGAACTAGGGAATATGAGGGCTACCCAATCTACAATTCAGGTTTATAAGGTGGTTGCAAAATAGGGTGACTCATTTTCAGTAGATGCAACATTGCCAAAAATTCATATTTAAACACTAAAATGGAAAAGAACCTAAAAAAACCAATGTTAAATGTGAATTATGTCATGATTAATGAAGTAACAAAGTTCAAGTGAACAAGAGCTCAACTCAACAATTCTTTGGCATACACTTGAAGAGGAAAAAACATTAATCCAATAAAAAATGGTTGAAATAGGGACTTTTGAAAATAAAGTTCAAATTTTTAATCATTCAAAATAGTTATTTGTTGGTTGAAGGTTTTCAATTTTTTTAAAGAATTCATGTTTTTTTTAAACATGTATCACATATTGAATTTTTATAAGACATCTTGAGGTGAAATGATATTGAAAAGTGCATTTGATTCATCATATAGATTCAAAACCATAGTCCACAATTCCACTTCAAAAGTTCATTACTATATGTTTGATGTATATTTTTTGAATTTCAACATTCTGTACATATTTTCACTCGAGTTGGCAATCTTAATCCACAAAAAAATTGCCACATTCATGATATTACCATGCATTTTGTGGCATTTAAACAAAATAAATTTTGTGAAAAATCCAATGTATGCAAAAAGTGAAGGACCCTATCTTGCAAGTACTTTGTATAATATGGTAAAGAAAATCTAGGAAATATAAGGTGGAATATGCAAAGGCTTGTTTGGATGCAAGTTTGCAACCATGGAAGTTGAGTATGTTAATGAAAACAAGGTTTGCAAGCTTTGCAATGTTTGAACAAGCCTTAAAATTTTGAATTACAATTAATGTATGTTATAGCAAATATATATTAACTTTATAAGACAAAATTCCAATGGCATAAACTTGGGCTATTGCTAAAGTTATTGTATCAAACTATGTTTCAATTAATATCATGGTTATTAGCATTTTAGTGATGCCATTACAATTGCAATTAACCTCAATGTCAAACTAATCCAAAAGAGGTTTGACTTGGAAGATCAATTATTTATGTTCCCTAAGTTTCATTTGATGCAAAATTGCTTATGTTTGCAAGTAGGATGCGATTAGAGGTGACATGTGTGTTCATTTCACTTTTGAATTCTATTCATTAGTTTGACTAAAATAGGGTTCACAAGATGTTGGCTTTAATGTTTGATCCTAGTTTTAACAATCTATCTATTATGAATCATTATGTGGGAAAAGAGAAAGCCACAACTACAACATGTCAATGTATGATTTTGAAACTTTAATCCCCCTTTTGATCTTTGTTTACTAAAAAGTTCATCATGTTGCAGATCTAACAATAAGCTCTATTACCCAACAACCACCACCTTTGATTGTGTTTGGTTCAAAACTTTTTACAAATGACATCACAATTGAATAGATAAATTTTTGGTCCCAACTTTTTTTAATTATGACTTCTAGCTTCTATTTTTCTACTTTGAACTCAAATGTGTTGATCTTTAATGTTGTCATGATGCTTTCCAATTTACACAAATTTCACAAGATTCATAATCTCAAAGGAAGGGATAAATTCATCAATTATTAAATTTTGGTTTCTAATTTCTAGTTTTCACAAATTTCATACAACTCATAATTTCAAGGTAAGGGATAGATTCATCAATTATCAATCATGTTAGTTTCCAATTTCCAATTTCTAAATTGAAAAAGCATTAGGTTCATAAACCCTACCTTTTGCATAATGATCTTGGCCATTTGATTACATCTAATTTAATTTTTGAATGCATTCACAATTGGGGTACACAAAAGGACTATTTCATTACAAAAGCATTTTATATTTCAATTTTAATTGATTATTAAACCTTATATAACCTAAAAGTTATTTTTTTATTGTTTCATTAAATAGAAGTGTACATTAGAATCAATATGATAAAAGGAAATCATAAATTTGCTGATTAAAACATGTCCTTCAATGTTTTGGAACATGGCTTAGGATTTGTGTTTAATCACAATTTATGATAAAATATGTTTTGCATGATGACATAAAGTTTTAATATTATGAAACACAAAATTTTGTGAAACTGATGCTAAAATCTTGAATTCTTTTCATTAAAAATGTTGTGTTAATAAAGACAATCATTTTTTTAAAAAAATAATTATGTTACATTCCAAAAGATTGGAAGGAAGTTGAGGTTATTGAGGTTGCTAATAAGATTTGACTTTTTAATGAGAAACTATCATTCTAGAAGTATTTTGGAATCTTGCATTCATTAATAGTTTATACTTCAATAAGACATTAAAAATTGTCCCATTATTTTTTACCAACATTTTTTGCACTTTTTGATTGAAAAACTGAATATACATATTCATGTTTCACTATTTAACATCTTAGAATGTTCATTTTGCCTTAGGAAACATGACAAGAATGGGTCATGGTTCTTGTTGTTGTACCCCAACTATGAATGTGTCTTTTTGTTTATATATGATTGTACGTAAAATGAAAGTTTTTTTGTTTTCAAAATTTGAAACTTGTTCTAAAATCTTGTGAAGATCCATTAAAGTGCTGGAAAGAAAATGATGTTCAACTTCCTACTATTAGGTATTTGGTTCATTAAATTTTGGGTAATGTCAATAGTCAAATTGAATATGAGTGCATCTTCTCCATTGATAGGATTTTAATGGGGCTTTTCAAATGTTGAATTGAAGATTAAAATTTAAATCAACTTGTGTAAATTTTCAAAATTTGGCCAAGTGATCCCCATTTTGGTTTAGAAGGACATGAAATTAAATCCCTTGATGATTTTAGGGTCCACAAGGCCAATTTGTTGGAGAAGATAGAAGAGAAATTCAAAAATTGTTTGGAGGAATTTGTTGATTCTAATGATGCAATATGAACTAATATCTAGCTTTGTGTGATACTTGCAATTTTGGTAAGGATCATTTATTTTTTCATTGTCTAATTTTTTAGGATTCTCTTATGTCATGTGGCCAAATTTGTAAATGATTTAGTAACAATTTGTTTGTTGGGCACTGCCCCAATAGGGACAAATACTATCACATTAGATCCAACTTTTGGAAGCTTTACCTTATTAGAACCAGTTTCACATTAGATGAACTGGTTTCTTTGGTGAAAGTGTTTAGACTTTTTAAATTGGAACTGATTTTTTTTGGGTATGCAGAGTGTGGACACAGTAGGTAGATGTACAACATCTTATCTATTGGCCGGGCCAGTGTGTTTGTGATGCCTTGTTACAAATGATCTTCAAGTTTGTCAAAGGGCTATCCAACCAATACACCAAAAACCCAAGAAGCCAATTAGGAGATGATGATATGAAAGCAAAAAAAAGGAACTTGACTTGTTCAACTTTCTTTGGGCTTTGGGGAAGCTTGTGTTTTTGTGGGGGCAATAAACGTATGAGCATGATGTCAATCCTGCACACACTGAATGAATAGTTTTATCCACAAAGGCGGCCTTGCACGACTTTATGCATTGTTTGCTTTCGATAGTGGACCTATAGAAGAGATGTAGGATTTCCTTAAACAATTGAGACTAACATTGTAAAATTTATTTTAGATATATGAATTCAAAATCACATTTGATAATCAAAACCTCCTTGCTATATGAAAGACTGGACCAGGAACTTGCATTGCATGAGGCCTTAGGGCGACTTTAGACAAGGGTCTAAGGTCCAGGGATCAATGAATTCAAGCAATCTTATTGGTCGAAAGCTTTAAATTGGTCCCAAGGCCTTTCAATGAGGATCCAAGCCCAAAAAGTGGCAAATTGAGGCTAAACCTACATGGCACCTGTTTCAGAGAGAAAATCAATTGGTAATTGGTCCTAAGGCCTTTAGACGAGGGTCCAAGACCAAAAAGTGGCAAATTGAGGCTAAACCTACATGGCAAGGCACCTGTTTGGGAGAGAAAATCAATTGGTTTGGACCAAAAAACAGTGCTGAAAGGAGAGCTCCTGATTTGGAGAACCAAGAATCAGGCTAGGGACCAAGGTACAGTCCAACTCAAGGATTCAATTTGCTTCAAATCAATCCAAATTGGTTCCTAGGAAATTGGACCCTGGACCCTCATCTAAAGTGGGCCTTAGACTTAGTCCAACCCTTAGACAATCTTGACAAACCTAATTAGCGACCTATAATTAATAAATGTAAAAGCCAACCCAATTGCTGTTTATGGATGCTAGTAGTACACCACATGTGATTTTGAGCACAAAGATGATTCCCATATTGCGGCTACTTGCTGCAAATTTTCACTCCCATCTGACTTACTAGGCTACTATGAATAAATCCTTAGTCTTTGATAAAGATCAATTTTACACTGTAATAATGTGGCCTCTGTTGGCCCAAGTATAAACATGAGTATGTAAGTGCACAAAGTGTGAACAGGTCCCTGACCATAGAGTCCAATTGTGAAAAAAAAAATTAGGTTTTAAATTTTCAACAAACAAAAATTACCCAACATTCAATATTTTCCTCACCTTAGGTTTTTAAATTATAAAATCGCCTCCAAAACATCCTACTCATTTGAGCAATTGCTAGCAACACCAAAAGCAGGTCTTAATTTCCTTTTTAAAAATTAGATTTGGTTTTATTGAATTTTCAATGACAATTTGTTCAGTGTCCAATAACACTTATATGATACCCACCATATCTGATCCCAAAGTATTGTTTCTAATTGACTATCATCAAAATGTGCCCTGCTGGTACAATTTTAATGAGCTTATGGTGCATTCACACTTGATGTTAAGTCAGTGTTAAATGAAAAATCTAGGTGGCATCCTAGGTGGCACCCAATGTTAAACGGGCCATAGCTCAATGTTAAGTGAATGCTAGCTTAAATATAAAATTTTCATGGCAACTAGGTTTAAGTCCTAAATGGCTAGCATGGAGTTACGGGACTCTGCCCTAGAGTCCCTAACACCAAGTGTGAATGCTACTATAGTACCATAGAGTGCATATTGAAGTTATGTGTCCCTTAGTGCTGGGCCACCGTTAACCAACAGCCCTACTGGATTATCTTTTCACCGTTATGACTAAGTTGTGCATGAACTTGAACTGGGTTGCCATTGGGTTGGAACCTACCCTACGAAATTGGGTGCTAAGAGTGTCAATTGCCACTCTAGGTTGATGCCTTAGGAGAGGGCGATTACACCCTAGACATGGGACCCTACACTCGGTTCACAAGGCATAATGCCCTGCTCCCATGGCCTTATATTTCTTTAGTATTTGTAGGTGTCTCACAAAGTGTAATCCTTCCTCCTAGCCTTAGAGCTGCGTTAGTAGATTAATACTTATAGGTTAGGCCAAGTTAGGTATCTTGAGCTAAGTTAAGTAGGCTAGGTAAGTAAGAATGTAATAAATAACTAGGTTATAAGCAAGCAAGTACATGAATGGAATAATTGAAAATGTTAAAATGTGCCTAATCATTGTCTGATCATTTATTGTTTTGATATTTAATGTAAAACATTATGTTTTCATGCCTATGTCACCTAAGATCAATCTAATTTTTTAGGTTCTCCTTTTTTTTGTGGGAACAATTTTTCCTCTTGAAATGCTTCTCATGGTCAAGTGTATATTTTTAAATGCCTTAGTCAATTTACATTGTATGTGCACGCCCTCCTCCACAAAAAGCAAGGTAGCAAGTCCAAGTTGTAACTAATGAATCTCTTAGTGCATTTGTTGTATCAAAATCATGTCATGATAGACATTTTGGCATTGCAAAAATTTCATCAGAGCAAGGTTGTCATTTAACAACCACCTCATCACATCTCTATGGTTGTTTTTGATTTTGGCATGCACATGACAATAATTTTTCTTAACAAATGATTCACCCCACTGGAATGTTGGTATATCTTTGAGATTTGGACCAAAAATGCAATTTACATGGACATTCACAAAAGGGCAAGGTGATAGCAACCAAAGGGGAGATAGTCATTTGCTAAAACAAACTACCTTACCCATTTGCTCATTGAAAAGGAGGTACATGCATATTGATAGGTTACCATAACTACTAAAGAAAGGATTGCTCGATGATGCACACATGTTGTTGCTTTAGCTACTATAAAAGGCGTCATCAATGGTGGGCTCAGTGTTGCTTTGTGTTGCCAATGAATGGGTTAGTTTTGCCATTGTTAGGACCTTCATGCCAATGTTGTTATGTTTAAAGTTGTATGAATTATACAAAATTGCATTAGGATTTGAAATTTTCTATCATAATTATTACAAAAAGATTAGTGATTAACAACATGTGCATGTAGGATAACTTCATAACATGAAATAACAAGAATTGCACTCAAGTTGGTTGCATAAAAACATGGAAGAGAAGTAGGAACCTCAATCCTTTGATGCATGGACCTTATCACATCCAATCTCATCATTAAATGGTTGGCAAGTTTATGGACCTCAAAAATGCATTGTTATGATTTATCTTTGTTAGGCCTACCCCCAAAAGGTGAAAGACTATTGCTTCTAGCTTTGAAAAGGTTGGATTTGCTTAACAATAAATTGTCTTATTCACATAGGCATTTGTTATTGAGATTTCATTTGTTTGTTTTGGGGTTGGATTCACATTGGGGGTGCTTTATAGTAGATCATTGTGTTCATACATGGGAGTTAAGAGGTAAATGATTTTAGGGTTAGGTTTTGGTGGGAGGTGATGGCTAGTTGTTATAGGTGAAGGTTTTTCATAATTGCTCTTCACAAAAGTTGATATTGTTTTGCATAGGGGAATTTTTTTTCACTATTGTCATTGAATTTTGTTTGTAATTATTTTTTTCATTGTAATTCTTAACACGGTTTTCTTTTTGTTATTTTGTATTCGGAAATGGGTGATGTTGTGGCAAGAAGGCGTACATTGTGTATTTTGGTTGGGAGGAAGGTAGCATGAAAGGAACAAAGGTGAAAGCCTTCAAAAGTTGCAAGTGTGCGAGTTTTTTTCTTGTTTTTTTAAATTTTTTTTTGTTTTATTCTAGTTTTATTGTTTTGTTTGTTTGGTTGATTGTAACTAAAAGGAATACTTGAGGTTTTTTTTTCCCCTTTTGTCTTGTTTGGCATTTGGTGTTATATTGTTTCAATGGATTGCCATTGAAACTTTTTTATTTCTTCAAGGGCATCACATCAAGGTTGGCTTTTCTGTGTTTTTGATTTTTTGTTGTTCTGTTGTTATGGTTTTTGTCCTCCATGTTGCAATAGGGGCTAGGAGCAAAGGTTTTGGGTCCTTTTTTTGTTTTTTCCAATTATATGACTTGGTGTCCTTGCTTATTACTAGTACCTTTTCAAGTTGACAAGCTTTTGTTCTTTGTTGTTATTGTTGTTTTCATGTTTTGATAGGTTTGGGCCCCTTAGTATTGTTGTTTTCTTTTGTTAATAAATAGCATCATCCATTTTATTATTCATAATTAATTATTTAATAAACTTCTACCCTCACTCTTGGGATATTGACTTCATTTGTGATGATATGCACAAGGTGTCTACCATGTGACATGCTATTATTTCCTTTTGCTATCATTTTTTAAAAAAAACAAGACATCCATTTTTGCAAAGCGTATTACAACATCGTCAAAATTCTAATTTTTATTAAACCAACAACTTCAATTTCAAATTTTGTAAAATCTTTTCTTGTATTGTTGTTGGTGCCTTGAGGTCAATATGGTACCCAACTTTGTGTTTTTATGTTTTGGAACCAATTCCTTATCTTCATCTTTCTTTTCAAGTGCTTGATCTTGTTTTCGTTACTATAATTTTACCTAATGGTTGACTAGTTTGGCTTTTATTTTCATATAAGAAATTGATTCTTCCTCATCTTCCCTTTTTTGCACTACCTCCATAGATCTATATATGGCCTCTTCCATTGTGTCTATAATGTTGTTGGAGATATTGATATTTTCTTCGTTTCCTTTTGTGCTAGGTTCTATATTAGTAGTTGATCATATGTTTTCAATTCATTATGTGTTGCATTGAAGTTTAGCCCAAAGGTTGCATTATGTTGTTAAATTGATGTGAATGCCTATAGAAGGCCTTTGGCATGTCTTGGATCATGTTGATTCTTGTGAATGTTTGTACAAGGCCTTTACCATGCACCATCATGCAATTGTTTCCTTTTATTCCCATGGTTTTTTTTTATGGAAAGACATCCATTCTTGTGAGACGTACTCAATGAATGCAACAACAACAAAATTCAAGTTGATATTCAACCAACAATTTCAATTTCAAATTTTGTGAAGTTTTTTTTAATAACGTTGTTGGTACTTTGAAATCAATTTGATATCCAACTTTGTGTTTTGTGCCATGGAACATATCCTTCTTTTTCATCTTCTTCCTTAAGCGCCTAATCTCATTCCTAATGCTTTAGTTCTACCTAATTGTTGATGTTTTAATTAGCTCCCAATTTTTGTTTCCCACTTTTCTTTTCACATAAAAAAATGATTCCTCTTCATCTTCCTTATTTTTCACTACCTCCATAGATTTGGTTTTTGGCAATATGTTATATTTTATACTTACTATCACTTAATTTCATTAACCATTTTCTTCTTGTGTTTCACAAGAACTATTGTTTTTTCCTTCTATGGCCTCCTTCATTGTTTGAAACCATGTTGTTTCCCTTTGATGCCATGTTTTTTTATGAGCAAAACATCCATTCTTGCAAGGTGTACTTAATGTAATCACAACAAAATTCAAGTTCCTATTATACTAGCAACCTCAAATTTGAATTTTTTCTTGTTTTTTCTTCTATTACTATTAGTGCCTTGAGATCAATCGGTGTCCTACTCTATGTTTCTTTCTTGTTTTTATGTTCATAGAAGGAATGAAGTTTTCATCATCTTCCTTCTTTTTCACTACCTCCACATATCTAGCTTTTGACAATGTGTTGTATTCTAATTTAATATCACATCAATTTCATTAACCATTTTATTTTTCTTGTGTTTCATAAGAATTAATTTTTGTGTTCTAACTTATTATCACCTGACTTTCATTAACCATTTTCTTATTCTTGTGTTTCAAAAAAATTAATTTTTGTATTCTTCCTTATGCATAGCCTCTTCCATTGTCTGTAATGTTGTTTGGTATTTTGGTGTTTCCTTATTCTCTTTCTATGTTAGGTTCTACATTAACTAAAGGTCATGTGTCTTCAACCTATTATGTGTTGCATGGTTTAATATAACTATCAAAATTTGGAGTTTTGGTAGTAATGTGTGTTCATTAGTATATTTAGGTGGCTAGTATCACTAGAAGAAATTTTGTACTATACAACCATTCTTTTGTGACTACATGCAACTATGTGTTGGTTGCGGTTATATTTGATTTTTTTTGTAACTAATTAGCAATGTTCACACTTTATATGATGAAATACGACTATGTTGCAACTATCATGCAATTATTGACATATTCATCTTTTCATTTGGATGATTTTTGGGATTGGTTTCATCCAAGAATAGGCTCATATGTTCCATTAGTTGCATTTGGGATCAAAATTAATCGCAACCATATGTCATATACATAACCCTTTGACATACATTAGGGTGTATTATAACTAAATTTGGGGTAGATTTTTATGGTGTATTGGGGTTGCATTAAGGGTAGATTTAAAGGGTTTATTAAGAGTACATTATAAATTAATTATGGGTAGATTAATCATATATTGTGAACATATTAAAAGTTTGATCAATGTGATTTTTGTGGTGAAGTTTTGCCATTTGGTGATATTATTATTATTTTTAAAACCTTTGTTTTGGTTTTGATATTTTCAACAACCTCCTCACCTTTCTTTGTCCTTGAAATAACAAAATTATTGTGACATCCTTGTTTTATGAGAAAACAAATAAAATGATTAGAATGTGAGATGCAATGGAATATGCCATTCATCCCCATTACACCCAATTTTTTTGAAACTTCAATTGGAATTTCAAACAACTTGCATGGACTTGAAATCAATTCATGTTTCAACTTTGAAATTTGTTATTTTGAAATGGAAAATTTATATTTTGATTTTGATTTTGATTTTTTGAATATGAAAGTTCATATCTCAATCCTAGAATTATTATTTCAATCTAAAAAATTGATTTTCAATTATGTAAATAATTATATGAATGTGATTTTTTAATCTAAAAATTAATATTTAAATTATGAAAAATTAATATTTGAATTTTAAAAATTATCTGAATCTGCATATTGTTAATTGCATTCTGAAAATTAATATATGAATTCAAAAAGTGATATTTGGATCTGAAAATTGATATTTCAGTTCTAGAAATTGAAATTTCAAATATGAAAATTTTAATTTGAATTAATTTTTTTTAAAAAAGAATCTGAAATTTGATAATTGAATTTTGGAAATTTTGTTATTTAAATTTAGAAAATTGATATTTGAATTTGAAAAGAGTTATTCAAATCTGAAAATTACTGCAAATTTTGATTTTAAAAAATTCAAATAACAATTTTCAGAATGGGAATATCAAGTTTCAAACTCAAATAAGACTTTTCTAATTCAAATATTTTTGTAAAAAATTCAAATAATTTTTTTTGAGTTCAAATAACAATTTTTGAATTCGATTGAAAATTTTCAAAATTGATATATCAATTTTTACATAGATGTATGGTGGCATTTGAAGTGCAACCACAAATCAATTGCAAAATTTGACAAGAAAATATAGAAGATCAATATGATTGCATTTTATGTGGTCCTTAGATTTAGATATTTCTTGGTTGTCGTTTTAAATTGCCTACAAATTTCAAGGCAAAGTGGGGTTTACATATGAAGCTTTTTAGGGATAAAAAGTTATATGAAAAATTTGTATTCAATCCTACTACAAAGATATTGACGGGGTTTTCTATTATAAAAAATGCATAAGTGTTCATTAGTGTTGGTCTATAAATTGTACATAATAAGTTATTGTGTACAATTTTGATGCATTACACAAATTTTGGGGTTTATAAAAATGGGTTTTGGTATACACATGGGGTGATTTTGGCTGATTCATCATCAATAGATTTTGGGGTGTAGTAAGATAATTTTAGTTATATAGATAACACAAATTGATTTAGTTATGGGTTTTAGGTCTATAAATTCAGCATATTTGTGAAAAACCTAGTGTTGATATTTTTGGATTTACAAGCATAGTGGACATGGTTGCATTTTCTTAAAGGGTTTGAACAATTTGCATATTCAAAATTGATATTGGGATGGATGATGGAGGGTTTTGTCAAGTTTTGAAATTTAAATTTACAAACCAAAAAACATCATTTAGTTTTGATATAAGTGTGAAACTTTACAAGATGTATTGTTTAATTGGTGTATAAAGTGAAAAATAAATTATTGTTCATAGTGAAGTTTTTAAAATTCTGTATAGGCGAATTTGTAGGTTTTTTGACATGTTGATTTTTGTGTTCATTGGTGTATAAATATGTAAATATTGATCTTGTAGTTCACAAAAATTTTGAAGAGTTTTAAACATTTTGTATATTGAAATTACATATGAAAAATATATAACTTTTGATTTATTTTTTAATTGTGTTGTATTTTGTTTTTATACTATTTTTTTCTAAGTTGTTTAGTTTTGAAGCAAACTCTAACTTGCATTGAAAGTTAGATATATGAAACATGTTTTAGTTGGTGTTGATTTTAATGTCAAATTTTATAAGACATATTGTTGAATTAATGTGTAAAGTGCATAATATATTATTCCTTATAATAATTGTAAAGATGTTTTATATATTTGGATTTAGTTTTTGTCTTTATAGATAGATATATATTTTAATATATTGTGTAGATTTTGGATTAATAGTTCGTAGATAGTTTGAGGAGTTGTGAAGATTCTGAATATTGAATTGATTTGTGAAAAAGATATGAATTATTGAAAAGATTTTAACGTTTTGTAAAATATAGCTTTAAAAATATTTCTTGTTGATTATGTGTTGTATTTTGTTTTTTCATTGTGTTTTTTTGTTTCAAAACAAATTCCAACTTGCATTGATTTTGTTTGTGGTGCATACATTTTGTAAGGTTTTGTTAAGATCTAACAAACATATCTCACTTGGTGTTGATTTTAATGTGAAATTTTGTAAAACATATAGTTTAGTTTAGTCATAAATAATTTTATAGGAAATATTATTAATTATAGAATGCATAATAGATTTTTAAATTAATAATAATAAACAATTTTTTGTATTATATGTGGACTCGTAGTTTTTTTAATATATATATTGTTGTGTTTATTGGTGTATAATTTTTTAAAAATCTAACATTACTAAACTTTTAAATTTTTGAAGAATTAGTTTTTTAATTTGGTTTTTTGCAAATTAAAAATTAAAACTTGAAGTCAAGATTTTGGTATTGTTTTCTACTTTACATATAGAATAATTTATCATTAATTTTAGTGATTTATTTGATATTATAAATAAAGATTTTTAAAAAAAGAATCATTTAAACTTAAAATCACAACTTTAATATTACATTGCAAATTATAACTAATATTTTGATTTATTCAACATGAATAAAACATCAAGTGGACCTTGGATCAGTTTTCAAAATGAAAAATACAATTTATTTTGTACGTACATAGTTAAGCTTTGGTCCATTGAATATAAACAAATATTTATTTTGTGTTAGTGTATTTGATATTATGTTTGATATTTTTTGCACTTGGAAACTAATTTTCATTTAATTTTTCTTGATAATATAAATATAAATTTGGAATTTTGAGTGTATTGGAAATAGGATTTGTATTGTCAAAATTTGGATTGTGGCCTATACCAAACTTTCCATACAGAATTGGTGATTGTTTGATGGCATAGTGTATCTTGAATATTCTCAAAATTCAACCACTATTCATAGAAATTTTATGTTGCATTTGCAAAAATGTTTGAATTTAAGAGCATAATAAGCATTACAATGTCACGCAAATAAGTTGACTTTTGAATTTTTGCATGATTTACATAATGGACAAGTGAATGATGAAACACATTATTGAAAAAATGTCAATTTTAGCTATGGATGGAGGTTTGTGGGGTGATTTTACTACCATTTTTTTGGGTATCACAATATTTGTGATGTGGAATACATGTTTGGAACAAAAACAATGCAAAATCATGGTTAAAGTTGGATACGAATTTGAGGTTAATCAATTAAATATTTTTTCTAGGAATAATCATTTTGAACCTACAAAATTGTTTTATCAAACTCATAATGATCATGAATTAAACATAAATAATGAAAATAAAATAATTGGAAGTTCGAAAGAATTTTTTTTAAATAATATTTAAAATGTTGAATAGTAAACAAAAGAAGTTCAATTGGAATATTGAATTAGATACTAAATTATTAGATTTGAAAAGAATGTATCGAACTTGGACAATATGTGACATTGCATATTATTTTTTGAAAAATTCACCTAAATTAGTTTTAGATATGTTACAAATAACGTGCAACATTTGAAATATTTTAATTCTAAACAAGAGAAGAAACAATTTGTAAGTATGATAAAACTGAAACTAATTTTGAACATGTTGATATATGTATAATGGTGTTAGTAATGTTTTATAGTAACTATTAATTAATTAGATTAAGATGGTATCGTTCGCTAGGGTCTTGTCCAACACCATCATTGCAAATACCACGTAAAAGCAACAACTTGAACTCCTGAACCTTTTAGGATAGAAATATAATAACATTTTAATGAAGTTCTTTAAGGAAATGACATATTTAACATTCCAAAATCACTACAATTTGCATTTCCGACATAAACAAAAACTTTACAACAACAAATTACAAGGAAAAAATGCATAAAACCACTCCTAGCAACACTTATTCAGAGTATGTTCTTCATTAATGAAAATCCATTCTCCTAATGGAATTACAATCTTTAGTTTTAACAAGTCTACTCCCTCTCCTACCACTCACATACATCTTCTACTTTCTTCCAAGTCTCCTTCAAGTACTTTGTAAAAAGAACCCCCTTTACTGATGTCGGTTGTCCTTAAGTACACAAAAACAATTTTAACTAACTTGTGAGCTATTCTCATCATTGGGTGTTGAAAATTTTGAAACACTCATAACTTTCTCAAAGAACTCCAATTTGAATGTTCAAAGGGTGTACCTTATAGCCCTTGGAAAGATCTTTCCAACTCCATATTAATAGCCTCAATCAGAGTTGATTTGACCTTTGAAATTGTAGAAAATACGAAGCCTAATAATCAATTCTGGTATTTTGGTAGGCAATTTTGGTAGATAACTTGGTAAGCCATTTTGATACTTTGATAGGTATTTTCTTCGATTCCTTACATTTATTGTAAAATACTTATCAAAATTATCCCTTTAACATTTGTTGATTCCATCTATTACTAATAATTTCTTCATTTAACAAATGGATGAACAAAAAACTAAAATTAATTTTGAACATGTTGATATATGTATAATGGATGAACAAAAAATTGAAATTAATTTGAACATGTTGAAAACAAAAAAATTGTTCATAGACACACAAGAAGATGTGGAAAAATCTATTCCAATGGTGAAAAGAATGTGAAAGAAATATTGATATCAACAAGGAATTTGAAAAGAAAGAAAACTGTAAAACAATTATTAAATTATTAAAAAAATTATTGATACCCTTAAATATTGTTGTCATCATTGTTAGAGATTGTAGTTTTTTTTTCAAATTCAACGTGCATTTAAAGCACATGTAAATTTTTTTCTTGATATTTAGAAAATACATGCAATAAAAAGTAATGCATATATTTTTATTTCATGTGAAAATAATAATAATAATAATTGACTATTAGATATGAACTTACGGAATCATAAAATTTCAAATGGATACATATGCCATTTGTGTTAATGTATAATAAAGAGAAGAACATTTAGTTGCATCAGGTTTTGCATATTTTTTAACTAAAAAGATATCAACAATATGGAATGCATGGTAGTGTTGTAAATATTCCATCAAATTTGGATCTTGTTAAAAATGTATTACCATGAATGCCTTTTGATAATTCATCAATTGTTGGATTTTAAAAAGGGAATTAAAATATAAATCTACATTTATGTTAGGGTATGTTTGTCCTAACATTGTAGTATTGAAAGCACTACATGAACTTTGTGGAACGCCTTTATATGTAGATGCATACATTTTAATAAGAAGGAATTGGGAAGACATTACAAGTTTTACAACTATAAGTGAAAATGATGGGTTGGATGAATTAACCTTTGTTTATTTATCTAATTCACCAAATGTAGATAAATTCACTATAACAAAAGGTGTCCTTATATGCCAAGTGATCTCATTAAATTTGGAGTGGTAAACATGTTGGATTTTTATGGGAAGCAAATATTGATGCACAATTTATTTTGGATCCATGTGACGTTCTTCCTATTGCACTTTACATTTAACTAAAATGGATAAATCAATTACACAAAAAATGTAATTAGTTTTGGAAAAACGTGAACATGAACAAATAAAAGCATCTAAGCATATCGAAAAATTTGGAAAGGCATTCTTGAATGCACAAGTGTTTGTTCAATAGGTAATTCAATTCATAAATACACATGAAAATAGGGCTTTTGTATTATTGCCACAAATAAATTAGAAAGTTTACAATCATATTCAACAAAAATTCATTGTATATCCTTATTTAATAAATACATCAATTGACATGATAATCAACAAAATATTTGCTTGGCAAAGTTTGTGGCTCATTATAATGTAAATACTTTCAAAAATATCAAAATAGAAAAATTGTTCAATGGGTGTCATTTAATTTACATACAGATCCAAAATTTTCTTATAAAGAAAATTTGTTATAACCTTTCAAGGAATTTGAAATTTATTTAAAATATGATGAAAATTCATGGAAAATTGCTTACATGAAAGAAAAAAATAAAATTGAAATGATTTGAAAGCAATTTGTGTTCAAATTTAATCATGTTAAAAATATATGTTAGTGAATGAATGGGATAATTTAGAATAAAATATGATAAAATATGCTAACTTGTATGAAACAAATGGATGAGAATATTTTCTTTCAAAATAAGTCATTGTTAATGTAAGTGATCTAAACAAAAGAAATGTTTACTAACACCAAAGATGTAGAACCATATGATTTATCATTTGAAAATAAACAAATGTTATTAATACATTTGAAAATTTAAAAATTATCTCATGATATTTCATAACAAATAGATGAATGTATACCATATGAACATTTTTATTCGCATATGAGAAACTTAATGAAGAACAATGATTTACAATTCATAACATTTGTATAAGAAAAATAAATATCCAATTAAAACTTTGCACATTTTTTTGACATGTGGAATAGATATTAAAAAAAACTTTCACACTTATGTGTATTATACAAAATATGCTTCAATATTGTATTAAAGAAACTATAGATGTTAATCTTTTAAACTTAAAATTATGAAACGAGCATATACAAGGAAAACAACATTTAACATTAATAGTAATACAATACAATTTGCATTTGCATAAATGATGAAAAATGTGATAGTTTAATAAAGACTTATGATCAATTAAGTTTATTAATGATAGATGAAATATCTTAGTTGGGAGTAAAATGTTAAATTTTATTAATTATAGATTATGAATTAGTAAAAAAAATTCATAATGAATTTATAGGTGGTTTAGACGTGATTATGACATATGATTTTTTATTAAGCGATTCATGTTAAAGACTTGTGAATTTTTAAATTGATAGTCATGGGTTTAATGTTTTGGGAACAAATTAGTGGTATGAATATGTCAAATGTTATGAATTATAGCAAGTAATGTGACAAAAAGAGGAATTTTTTATAAGTATTCTAAAAAAATTTAAAACATTTGAAGATGTAAAAATTATCAACAAAATATGTTTGAAGCCTCCACCAAAAGATAATAATTAGCATATTTAATTTATACAAATGTTAAAACTATTGCACATAATAAAAAAATGTTTGAAAATACTAGTGGTAAAACATTTATATCTATAGTATAAGATATGCATTCAAATATGTGTCCTCTTCATTTTAAATTATCAATAATTCCAAAAGAAATAGTTGAATTTCGTCATGAATTGCAAATTTAAAAAAATGTTAATAGAGCTTTGTGCAAGCAATTATTTAACATCAAATGGCCTTGTAAATGGTGCAAATGGAACATTTGATGATTATACTAATACTTCTTTAATTGCATTATTAAAAAAATATTTTTTTAATGTACAAATTGGAATTGATACAAGAATAAAATATTAACATATGTATGAAAATTTTCTTATGTTTGATAAAAGTTGGACATAAATCAAACAAAAATTGTTGAAATAAAAATAAGTAATAATCTTTCATATGTTATTACAAGATTTCAATTCCCTATTCAATTAGTTCCTACAGGTGCTATACATTGTGCCCAAGGTTTAAGTTTAGATCATTTAACTTTTGATCCAATGAACGTGATAAAACATGATTTAACATATACAAAATTATTTAAAATAGAGTAATTTTTAAAAAAAATATTTCTTTTTCCATTGTCTAACAATTTTTTTCAAATATATTTAATAGTTAAAAAAGAAATTGACACATCTTAGAATATTTGGGAAATATGAATTAAAGATTTATTGTCTAAATGATTATCGTAGAAAATTTGTAATGATTTAATCATTGGATGCACATTATGTAAATTTGCATTTCAAGAATATTTTAGCTAACCGTAATCTATTTGCATCACACATTCTTTGTCTTAATAAAACAAAAATACAAAATGTTGATCAAATTAAAATAAAATAAAATCAAACATTGGTAGATAAATCTAATGTTTTATTTTGTTATGATGACCATGGAATAATGGTTTTTTATGACAATGTGTCTCTTTATAAAAAACAACAATTATAAGAAATAATGGTGTTGAATTTATTATTATGCTTTTTAACAAAGATACACACAAAACAATCAATATAGTTATTATTTACAAACCACCAAAAATGGGAATACTTTATTTTCTTTCTATTTTGGAGAAAATGTTAATTGATATACCTTTGAATTGTCCTATTGTTATATTAAGAGATGTTAATGTGTAAACATGTTGTTGAAAACATTTAAATCAACAAAGTTAGAAATTTTTATGAATAAATATAAATATAAATTTAATTTTTTTGAATGTACTACTATTTGTAACACATAATTAAATCATATATGGACAAATGCACACAAAAATGTTTTTATGACAAAACAAAAGCAAATTGGATAGATCACAAACATGTATATTTTACATTTAAATTGCCTAATTTTTTTCCCAATTGTTAAAATTGACAAATGTTGAATTCTATATGAATTTTATAACATAAAATTTGATATAGTGTTAATAAATGTTTATTTAATTTTATTTAAATTTCAATTAAAGAAAAGTTAAATCTTACATAGTAAAATGGGCAAACCCATCCTTGGGTGATACCACTAAAAACAACCTCAAGGAATAGTTAAGGAACCAAAAATGATCAAATTATTTTTTTGGGCCTTTTACTTTAAATGTTTTTACAACTATAAATTATGTTTTTCTCATGTTTATCAATTGCATGCACTAATATATGGCTTGAAGTTTATATTGGAATAAAAAAATTGAGAATTGTTAAAAAAATATATTTGTAATTAAAATGACCCCTTCAAAAATTTTGAAAGCTTTAACTTTGAAAATTCACAACTAAATTATAATTACTCAATTAATTTCTTAATAAAAACATAAAAATAAAATGACTTTCAAATATCTTTAGAAAAAAAATTTCAAGAAAAATTTCAAGTCATGTTTCAAACTTTTGTTCTTTCAACCAAAAACTTCAAAGAAAAGAACTAATGTTATGTTCTTAAAATGTTTTTAAAATGCAATGATTAGGAACATCAAATACAAAATATTCTTGCTATTATTGAAATTTCAAAATCTATGGAACTTATTAAATGTATCCATTAAAAAATTATGAAAATATTTATTTAAGTGTTTCTTAGAATTTTTTAAAGTTTGATGGGTATAGGAAAATCAAGGTGTGACATTCCTAGTGGTAGCACCCAAGGATGGGCCTGCCCAAGTTTAATAATATTATTTTTTGAGTTGAATATAAATGAGTTCAATTAAAATCGATCAAATAGTATAATTTCAATTGGATTTAAAATCTTTTATTTGATTTTTGATGTATATGAATTCATTTATATTTTGGATTCAAAAATTTGAATTAAAGAGAAGATTTTTTTAAAATTTAATTTTAGAATATATATAGAAAAAAAGAATTTCTCCATTTTTGCTTGCTAAACACATTTTTGCTATATTTTTTTATTGAAATCATAAATCTTATATTTTCCTAAAAAATTAAATTCATACATAAATTTAAAAAGATTAAAAATCATTATTGAAAATAAAAAATCATATGTAAATCATGTTACAAGAAAATATATGCATAGCGATATATATAAATAAAATATTTGGATGCAAGTTTTATGGGACAAGGCTATTTGATTATTTTGTTTTAAAAAAAGTTTACATTTGTGTTTCTCCTTTCTATTTTATTTTTTAGCATGTTTTTATTATGTAGATTGAATAAATTGTTTGAATACAATTTCAATCCATTTCCAAGTTTAATTTGATTGAGCTTGAAGTTTTGAATTTTTATCTAAGTTGAATTATCCATTATTTCCAAATATATTATAAAATATAACTGAATTTTTTTATAATTTAAACATCACTTACCTACACACATACTTGTTATTTCTTTACTTACATATCTACCTACCTATCCACCTAAACATCTACATGCAAACATACATACACAGCATGAAAACATATACACTCATATATACATATAAACATATCATAGGTACATGCACAGATATATACATATGCAAATACACACACACACACACACACAACACATGCATACATATCACCTACCCATGTACATACATAGGCCATGCATGTTGTGACGCCTTGTTTATATTGAGAAAAATTGTATCTTAAGTCAAAGATGCCAAATGAATTGGCCCATTTAACAAATTGTTCAACATGTGAAAAGTTTCCACAATAACATATTGACCACTATTTTTTCAATAATCAAGAAGCCATGTAGAAAATCTATGCAAGCATATCACAATACATACAACGAACCTCAACAACAACATTGAAAAGTAGACATAGAAGGTAGTTTGAGCATGGAGCACACAGAAAAGAACCTCACAAATGCAGGAGACCCAAGTATGAGGGTTCACACACAAAGAGTGCAAAGGACAAAGTTCTACAATAAGATGGAAAAGATCAAACTTGCTTCCAAAATTTCTAGATAAATTCAAATCGATATGTTTAAACAAATTATGAAAAATGTGTTTAAATCAATACAACACAATGTTTGTAGGCACAAACTCATAAAATATATAATTTCTTTATCCCCATGATGATTAAAGTCAGAAAATAGCTTTCATCGGATCAAAAATCAATGATGTTCAGTTTGCAACACCTCTTGTCTTGCCTTCACCATCCATAACCTCGAGTCTAACCTTGGTTAATTCTACCTCCAAATGGGAGTCAAGACAATGATTAAATTTTATAAAAAAATGTAAATTCTGATACTGGATTTGCAGGGCCCAAATCTGAGTTGTTCTTTAACCTATACGATAATTTGGTAGAAATGGTTTAAAAAAAAAGGCTTCATGTCCAATGTTGTGTTTGAAACAATTAATTGAAGCTAAGAACCATGGTCGCATTGTAAAATTCTCATTGATAAGTGGCACAATGACACATTCATAGATAAATTATTTCAACATTTTGTATGCTTTTGTTAATTCTTGATTTAGAAATATTTGATTTATCAATGGTTTTTTCAAGTACATAAAATGCTCATTTTTGGCTACATGACATATGCAAACAATTTATTGAAAAAATTCCTTGAGTTATTAGTATTCAAATATAGGTTAACAAGGTGACGCCTTAAAATATTTTAAAAGCTAACCCATAGTTTGATTGCAACCTATGATTCTTTGCTTTGATATGACATACTATCCACCCAGACAAAGCTAAAAATCTTGTTAAGTTTTGAGTGATCTTGCTTGAAGGATTAGGAGGAATATGTTTGATATCACCTTCTTTTTTTCTGTCCTTTTCCTACTCATCATGGAACCCACCCAAAAGCTATAAAATAAAATCACTTTATTTTGTGAAAAGATGTTGGGATAGTTTGCAAGCATGAGAAGGTTTGATGTTTGCCTAGTCATAGAACCTCAAAAAAACAAGGGGTGTGTCACACTGTGGTCAGCTTGCCATTTACATTAAAAAAGTATCTTAAGGCAAAAAAAGGAAGAATTATGGAAATTCAAATATTTCACCGTGCAAAAATACAATCTTTCAAAAAATCCTCTAAAATAAAGAAACCAAAATCCTTCGATGTATCATAACTCTATAACTAATCTCAAGTCTCAACACAAGCCAAAACATCATCTTTTAAAATTCCTCATATAGAAATAGACCTATTACACGGCCACTTTTTTCCAACCTACTACCCTTCCCACCTGAAGAAAATAATTTTCTTTTGTTGTTGGCCTTGCCTATTATCAACGCAAGGTTATTGTGTTTAAATTCATTATAGTGTATAGTAGCTTAAGGGATTTTGGTCCCTAGGTAGTAGTAGGTCTATTTTTATATGAGGATTTTTGAAAGGTTTGATATTTTGGGCTTGCGTTGAAACTTGAGATTAATTATAGAGTTATGATATCTTGAAGGATTTTGGTTCTTTATTTTAGAGGATTTCTTTGAAGATTATATTTTTGCATGGTGAAATATTTGAGCTTCCATAATTCTTCTTTTGCCTTAAGATACTTTTTTAATGTAAATGGCAAGGCCACATTGTGACATACCCCTTGTTTTCTTTGGTGCTTCTTCCATCAGGCAACGACAAATTGCAGATGCTATTGGCACTAAAACCAACGGACTCAAGCAAAAGGAGATGGTGGGATACATGAACGGGTGGCAAATGCGTTGGCAACAATTTCTAGGTCCATTTTACCTTCACTACAAATTCTGGCTCAAATTTCCTCCAATTATGTTGTTGCCTACTCCCCAACTAAATGACTCAAGTTCCTTAGACATACATACATTCATACATTCATTCATACATGGTGCAAAACCTTCCAAACGTCATCATATCAATAATGAAACAATGCAACAAGGAGCAAAGGAGAGCGAGATACTTGGGTTTGCCTTTGGCCTTTGGATTCGTCAAAGATTGGGAGTAAGATACTTGGGTTTCATGCCTTGGATTCATCAAAGATTGGCCTTTGCTAGAGAGGGAGATGTAATTTGGGTTTGCCTTTGGATTCATCAAAAGTTGGCCCTTGCTTGAGAGGGACATACGTGGGGGTTTGCCTTGGGATTCATCAAAGGTTGGGATTTGCTTGAGAGCTCGACCTAGTTGGGTTTTGGCTTTGTAATCATCAAAGCTTGGGCTTTGCTTGAGAGGGAGATACCTAGTTGGGTTTTGGCTTTGGATTCATCAAAGCTTGATCTTTGCTTGAGAGGGAGATGTAACTTGGGTTTGACTTTGGATTCCTTCAAACGTTGAGCTTTACTTTGTTTGGGGGTTACCAAAAATAAACAAGAAAACACATGCAGCGTTTGTTTAGGGAACTTCCCCAGAAAAAGGAGGAAGGGGAAAAAAAAAAAACCCGATTTTTTTTCTTCTCTGAGTTCCTTAAAATCAGGCCTTGTGATAATTGAGATCACTCATTTAAGGGTTACCCAATTATTGAGCGCCGTGGATTACGGAGATTTTTCTTCTCTTTTCTGTGTTTGATTTTCAAGCTCTTTTCTAGTACTTAGTTCAAAGCTTTCGTTGCATCCCTTTTGAAACTCTGTCTTTGTAGGCATACCAAGTTACACCAATTCTGCTGCTCATTGTACAAGCTTTAGAAATGTGGAGAGAAGCTTGGATTTTGGCTGAATTTACTCATGCTGCAATGAGAAGCTGAGATGCTTTGAGATTTGGGGGTTCAATGCTCTCCCTCTGCTTTGCTACAGTGAGAAGCTTGAAGCTTGCATTCATTTGTGAATCTTACTGTTATTTGGGTTGAGTCCTACTACTGCAGATTTTCAGCTTTAGTTTTGTGTCCATGAGTTTTCTCTAGTCACTGACAATAGATCATCAGCACTTGGTGTTCTGCCTAGTGTTTTGAGCTCCTGGGTGTTGAGACTTGAGGTTGGATTTTATGGTGAGAGAGTGGTGGCCTGGTGGCCGACTGGGGCTTCCAGGGTTTCTGCTGGGATCATCATGTGTAACTAAGGAGGAGCTGGGAGTGGTACCCAAAAAGGGACATGGCTCCAGTAGCAGTGCTTTGAGTACTGCCTTTTCCAGTGGCCTTCTTCCTGCTTTGGGCTCAAACGTGAGTTTCAGTAGTAGAAATCTGGTGAAAAAGAGATACATCATCTCTCCTTACGATCCCCGTTACAGGTTTGAATTCCCTGCACTTTCCTTCCCATTTCCTAAAGTCTTTTGAGATGCTCCTAAATTTGAATTCATTTATTTGCTGTCATTGTCATATTGTAGCATTGTGTCAGATGCAACAACTGCAATTGCTTGATCGGTTTGATTGCAGATGGTGGCAATTGTGCTTAATAGTATTGGTACTCTACTCTGCATGGGCATCTCCTTTTGAGTTTGGGTTTGCACAAAACCCGGGTCGCGCACTAAGGGCTACTGACTATAGTGTGGACATCTTTTTTGCAATCGATATCATCATGACCTTTTTTGTTGCTTATGTTGACCCTCGAAGTTTTCTCATGGTTGAAGATTTGAAGAAAATTGCATTGCGGTAAATCATCTCTCTAAACCCTAAACCCTAAACCCTAAACCCTGACCCATGTTGTGCCCACAAATGTACATACAGATTTAGAATGCGTGATCTATAGTGTGAGAATATATATATGTGCCAGTCTCTTTGATGCAGATAATGTCCATGGTGAGTTGAGTTCTATTCTACCATGTGAAGTGATCTGCAGGGTTTAGAATTGTCATGCTTATTAGTGGGTCTTCTTATTATGGGTGGTAGGTACTTGGCAACATGGCTGATTCTGGACATCACCTCCACAGTGCCATTAGGCGGGGTGGCGTATATATTTACAAGGAAGTATGGCACTGGTATCACATACAGTTTACTAAATATGTTGCGCCTTTGGCGACTGCGGCGTGTGAGTGCCTTGTTTGCCAGGTAGGTAACCCTAAATAAAATACCCAACTGCAAATTTTATATTGCAAGTGAAATATAATAAAAAGATTTAAGTAAACCAAAATGTCATTAATTGATCAATTACAAAGGAAATTAGAGTCGTTAGGGTTAGGTGTTTATCACATGGCCTCAGGCTTAATAATATGTTAGGATATGTGTTCTACCTATTCTGGTGAAATGAACCCATCTGGTTTTAACCGGCAGCTTTGTGCATTGCAGAATTGAGAAGGATGTGCACTTCAGTTACTTCTGGACACGTTGTGTCAAGTTATTCCTTGTAAGCCTGCTGTACTCAGGTTCTATGTTCAAAAGCACATCAATATTTCCCTCACTGTTCACTTTCTGGTGTTGGGTAAATGTGTACCCACAATGTGATGAAGTCTCCAGTTTTTCAAAAATGGAAGCGGGGTCCTGAATGACTGTCCAGGACTCTACCAGTTTCTGAACTTTGGCTTCATCACATTGTGGTAGTTCTTTTCCCAAGCACTGGATGAGGACCCATGATATATATGACAGTCATGAGTTTGTAATTTTTGAAATTTGAGTTTCACGTTCTGTTTTGAAATCATGCCTGCAAAGTCCAAGAGTTACAGCTCCTGGCATCGAAACGATAGAGAAGTAAACTTGGTGGTGTGTGTGGCCAATTTCTGTGCAGGTGACTCTATTTGTTTGTCACTGTGCAGCATGCTGTTACTATCTGTTAGCTGCTCGTAAACCCTTGTCGGAAGAAAGTGATACATGGCTAGGGCAACAGCTTCCAGATTTCCGAGATGAATCTTTATGGATCTGTTATGTGACTAGCATTTACTGGACTATAACTACACTGACAACCGTAGGTTATGGTGATTTGCACCCTGTCAACAAAGGTGAAATGATCTATGATATTTGTTTCATGCTATTCAATTTGGCATTGACAGCTTACATCATTGGCAACATGACCAACCTCATCACCCATATTACTTCTCGGACCCAAAAGTATGTAAGTATAAATTTGTGCACATTTTTTCAAGCAAAACCCTTTTGGAACAAGATTGTGTATTCTAGGTTAGGCTTTATATAGGTTTTCATCTTGTAGGGTTTACGGTCAACACAAATGCCAAACTTATGTTGATAAAGCATTTGGCTGGGCAACAATAAGTGCAAGTTTATAAAAAACTGAACTCATTTTGTTGGGGGGTAGCGTGATTCTGTGCAAGCAGTGATGGATTTTGGGTATCGAAACCATTTGCCAAGATACCTACAAGAGCAGATGATTGCACATACACGGCTTAAATTCAAAGCAGAGGGTCTTCAGCAACAGGAAACACTGGAAACGCTTCCAAAGGCCATCCGTGCATCCCTTGCTCAACATTTGTTCCTTTCCACAATGGAAAATGTGTATCTTTTTCGGGGCACCTCCTCTAATTTGCTCACTCAACTGGTGAGTCCTGGTTTTTTCCCTCAATCTTGGTTTTGCCCAGTCAGAGAGTCTCATCTTCTGGGTTTAGGATTGGAGTGTTTTATGGATTTGGTCAAGTACAGATCTTGATGAAGCTGTTTTCAATAGTTATGAGCATATGTGGTGTTGGGAAAGGTGGCAGAAATGAAGGTGGAGTATTTTGCACCCAAAGAAGATATCGTTCTTTTCAATGATTCACCCTCTGAGTTATACATTCTTGTCACAGGCTCTGCAGTAAGAATTTCCTTTCACTCATCCTTGCCTACCCAAAATTGAGCTGTGATATGTGCCATTATCTAATGCCAAATTAATGTAATATATACCACAATAAACATCACATATCACATTGTAATGGATGAAACCACAAAGTTTACCTTACACATGTCATGAGCTGTGACTTTTTGTGTGAGAAAAACCACATTCTCTTGTAGTGACTGTACTCATGAACAATTGTGAAACAGAAATGGGTGTTGCAATCCAACCCATATTTGAAGAAGAATATCAAGAACCCAATGTGGAATGAGTTTGTGATTTGGTCCAAAGCAAGGGAGTCACAATTTTAGGCACACTCTCATTCATGACTGTATATTCTGAAGACTGGTTGCATTGGGTTTACATTCCTCAATGCTCTTTGATCTTTGTTCTGAATTGGGGGTGGAAAATATCTGGCAATTTTGTGCAGGAGGTGTTGCAAAAGGGATCTCCTGACCAGGTAAGTCATAGACCCTAAACCCTAAATCCTGCTACATGGGTCCAGCTGACAGTGTGGTTATGGGTAGAGCTATATGTGATGATTTCTATAGTGGTTTTAGGTTCTGATGCAATGTTCCTTGCATGTTATAAATAGTGAGTTCTGGTGAGATCTCCAATAGTGGTCAATTGGTTCTGTTGGAATTGTACTTGAATTCTTGCTTGCTTTTCATGTTGGCATAGGTTGCAGTGAATTCATAACATGTTGATCTGGTGTACTCTCTTCAGATATTGACGACACTTCATAGCAGAGATGTGATTGGTGAGATAGCTTTTCTGTGTTACATGCCACAGCCATTCACTGTCCGTAGCCGGAAATTATCACAGTTATTGCGGTTAGAGCGCAGTGTGTTCATCAACATTGTACAATCACATCCTCAAGATGGGCAAAGAATCGTTGACAATCTTTTCCAGGTAGGTGTGAACTTGGTGTGGCTGGCCTGGCTGATTCATTGATTTCTAATGTTGGGCCTTGGTGTGGCTTGATTGATTACCTATATGGGTGTTGCAATTGGCAAGAGTATTGTCTTACTGCCATTATCTTTCTGACATGTGGCATCAGCATTTACGAGAATCAGGCGATCCACGATTTGGGGAGCTGACATCAGAGATAGAATCACTGTTGGCTGAAGGTGGGGTGGATCTTTCACTCAGTGTATGCTTTGCAGCAGCACAAGGGAACATTGAGCTCATGAAACAGGTATTGGGTAGGGGAGAGGACCCCAACAAAGCCGATTACAGTGGTCGTACACCATTGGTACATAATACATTGAAACCCAACACTACTACTGGAACTATGCAATTTTCTCTTCTCTTCATTTGTGATTTCCCTTCTTTCTGTAATATCAGGAATGTGATAATCTAATCAGTGTATAATTTGGCCTGGGGGGTTGGGGAAGCAGGTAATAGCATCATCCAAGGGTTATCAAGAATGTGTTCAATTGCTTCTGAATAGTGGGGCAGATGTTAATGCTGCAGGTATACTTGTTTGATGCACGGTTAGTACATAGGAGAAGGGTCTAGCTTTAGACCCTTCTGGATTTGAGGCTCCTGTCACAGAGTGGAAAATCCAGAACAGTTTAAAGCTAGACCCTTAACATGTGTAAAGAAACATGCAATTTCTTTTGTCTTTCTTTAACATAGGAACTTCTGAAATCTGGAAGGCTCTGTTGACAGCCTCGCAGGGACCTTCTGGATTTCAGAAGTTCCTGTGACATCTTCAGCCAGATGAGCAGTCACAAAAGACACTAGAAAAAATCAGGTGGTTCTTTATGTTGAGTGAAGAACTTGGTGAGATAAAGCACTTAGCATAGATGCAATAACCAAGGTCCAGACTGTGGGTTTGACAGATTCTTGTTGAGAGTGTCATTGGGTATAATCTAGAATTTTTTGTTGAGTGTTTTAGTCTTTTTGGTTGTGTTTAAGCTCTCTCCTGCACTGACAGGTGGAGCTACTTCTGAATTTTAAGTGCCGATCTGATGCAGATGTAGATGGAAGAGTGCCATTGATTGAGGCTTTAATTGCACGAGATATGGTGATTGCAAACCTATTATGGCAAAAAGGTGGGCACTTGAAAACTGAGAAGATTGGGAAATTTCTTGGCCAAGCTGTACAGGATGAGAACAAAGAACTCCTCGTAGATTATGTGTTGTATGGAGCTGACATTAATGAAGGCGATGAAGAAGGGGTAACCGCACTTCATATTGCAGTTGTTGATGGCCACTCAGACATAGCTAAGTTTCTACTATCAAAAGGTGCCAATCCCCAAAAGGTGGATAAGTGGGGTCTTTCTCCAATTGACCTTGCCAGAAAAAATGAGGATCAAGAGTTACTAAGCTTGCTTGAGGGCACTTCAATGGTCACTGTGGCATCCCCACTGCAGGATGGCTTACCATACATCTCACGAGAATCTTCAGTACCTGACTCAGCATTGCAAAGACGAGATAACTTGCCATTGTTCAAATCTGAGGTGCTTAATTATCTATGCTGATCCATGAGTCCATGTCTTGTCAAATTGACATTTGGTGGAGTATCTTGTTGCATTCTTCTTCAAAACAAGGTAGCTGTTGTTGTAGAGTGTGGAGCATTGGGAAGAATGTGATCTTTATATTGATCTTGAGCAGGTGATGGCCTCCAGGGAAAGTGGCAAAAAAAGTTCAGAAAGGCAGCGAAAGGGTCTGCCTGGAATTACCACACTAATGAACAAGCAAACATCACGAGGACAGTTGCCAGGATCCCTTTGCCCCAAAGTGCACATGCAATCACAATACAAAACATTGCATAGTGAAATCAATGAGACAGACATGCACACTGAGGGGCAATCCATTTCCCACATTGGGGTGATAATCCATCCATACCACCCAATGTCCAAAGAAGCATGCAATCAATCAGGGAAGCTAGTGCAGATGCCTATGTCATTGAATGACCTCCTAATTATTGCAGGTAAATTTCTGTTTGTTTCTCCCTAGGTTTGCCAGGAATTGGAAGATTAGCATTAAATTTTAATCACTAGAAAAGTATGGAGTATCTTGACAGAATTTTCACCATGAACCACCAGCTTAACTGCAGAGAGATGAGCTTACATTTTGTGAAGGCCAAAAAGTCTTTTATCTTTGGTAATTCGCTGAAGATTTTAGGAGATGGATCATGTATATCTATGCATATACATTAAGTTTCCAACCCTCAACTTCGCTGCAGGTGCAATTTTTGGCTACACCCCAAACAAGGTCTTAAGTAAGGATGCTGCAGAGATTGACAATGCAAACCTATTGCGGCAAAATGACCACTTATATTTGATTGATGATCAGATTGATGCCCAAGAACCTGACAATACTCCTGAAGGTTTTTCTGAGCTCACTGTACCTTTGTAATTTTTATAAAAATAATTTTTTTTCCAACTTACAGATATTCTAAATAAGCTGTGAAGATGTTGGCTTGTTTTTTACAAAGAATGGGTTGTCTTTTCAAAAGAATTTCTTGATTGTATGGTGTTGAGTTTGAAAGAATAATCAAATCAGTTTCTGGAGTCTCATTTAGAACTGGTTGGCTCACATGGCAGACACCACAGAAGGAAGAAAGCTTGGAAATCTGATTCTTTGCTGTGTATTATGCAGGTATTGATTGTACCCAGCTTATTGCAGGTCTTGAAAGAGTAGTATTGGCACTCTCAAACAAAATTGATTAATGCTTTGTTTTTCTGGTGACCATGGATTTGCACAACTGCCCAACTCTACTGTAGCCTAGGCATTGCATCCTCTTGATTTATGCCTGATTATTCTCCTGTCTATAATTGGAGACAGTGAAGATAGTCAGTACTCTACAGCTATATACCTACCTAGTAACCAGTGTGTAAGTCAGGATGTACCACTCATACAGAGGATGTGTGAAACAACACAGCCCACTCCATCTTCATACACTGCTCCTGAAGTTCTTACTGAGCTCACAGCTTTGTCTAGATTGGATCCATTGTTGATGATTGTGATGGATCAGCATTTTCCAAAGGCTTCCAGGCAGACAAAGCCTGCATGCCCACTCCCCCTCACATGGAATTTCAGCATTAATATTCCTCCCTAAAATCCCATACTTTTGTTGCCCCAAACCCTAGTGACCAAGGCCTTTTTGACAATTGTTTCAACTCACAGCATCATGACAAACATAGGAATCTGAAGTATTCTGAAGTATATCAAGCAACCTCAATGTTTCTCGAGTACAGTAGAATCATGACAGCCTCCACACTCCTTCATAACAGTAGATTCTGTTATCCCATTGCATGGTGGATAGATTTGGGCAATTGCAATCCAAAACTTACCTCCCTGATAGCCAGTGAAACTTTTCATATGATGAAAGTAATCATAAAGATGCAACACATGGACGTTGCATTACATTTTATACTCTTCATGTTTGATAAGAGGTTCTGAAGTCCATGATAAACATGGTCAACTCCACCTCTCCATGCAGCCTTAGTCTGTCCAAATGCTGAACACTAAATGCCACATTTTGACAAGAATGTGAGGTGTTCTACTTGAGAGGAGAGAGATGCAAACTCTAGCCAGAATTGCAACCATGAGAATCAAAAACAGACAGACTAATCTTGTCCAACCAGCTACAAATCAGCAAGCAAACAGCTCATCTTGGAGATCACTTCAAAGAAATGGTTTGACCTATCGGCTCTCTATGGAAAGGCAAGCAATGAACCTGCTATATTGTAGGAAAAGCATTTTTTACATTGCTTGGTATATGGCATGCTTCCTGTAGTCAGATTAGCCCAGTGTCTGAACCTGCTAACCTTGAAACAACTGAACCAAAACTAAATGGGCTCACAATTGAAGATAATGTGGGCTACCTTGGTATTGAAAAGATCTTTTTGAACCCAGCCACTTGGCCTTCACAACCTGATGTTTGTGCCTTGTAGCAAAATATATGTACAAAGGTCCGGCCCCAAAGCCAGCCAACAATAACATAACAATTACCATACAGAGTAGGAGCACATTTTGAAATCCATGCAGAAGTGTTGGATCAGTTTGTTTTGTCCAAGGCACTCCACCAACATTCATCCCAAAGGCTGCACCACACCAACAACACATCAGAGAACAGGAAAGCCAAAAATTGAGAGGTTTGCATGAAAACCTTGCTAGCCACACACTTGTGATACAAGAAATGGGAGTCTCAAGTAAAGGAAACAAATTTTCAACAACTAAAGGCATGAAAGGAGGAGGCAAAAGAAAGAGTGATCACATCTCTTCTAGTAAGGGACTGAAAGCATGGAAGGACACCTATACATATCTGTGAGATTGCAGAGAAAACTCCACAACAATGCTTTTAAGGTAAAATGACAAGAATACATGCAGTCATGACCTTGTGAGTGTCACTCACAAGGTCTCAGACCATCACCTTCATCACAAATAGCAGTACGAGCTGCCATGACACCCCACTGACTTCATGAGCTCTTGATGGTGGGTGTAGAGAGGTATACAATAACCCACCCAAAACTTCAGTTATACAAATATCTGCATGTGGCCTAAGAATTTGTCAAAAGCAACAGGAAGACTCAGTCATGATGTTAGCTAGCACTCAAGAGACATAGCTTCTAAAGAAAGTCAAATAGTATCCTGGTTCAAGCTGCAACAAGCTTGTAAGGCAAAGCTCCATTTCATTTTATCTTGTCCATGCACAACCAAGCATCTAAGCCAAGGCATAGAGAGGCCTACATAGAGGGTGGTGGCTGGGACCTTCTACATGCTGAACAGATCCTTTAAACATGGCACTGGTGACTACTTGGATGCAGAACATCTGCTAAAACCACTGGAAAACATACCTATGAGATGGCAGAGAGAACTCCATAAAAATACTTTGATTTCAACATGACAAGAATGACTGTGAATGACAAACACACATATCTATGAAATTGCAGAGAAATCTCCACAATAACAATTTGCAGGTAACATGACAATGAGTGCAGTCATAACCTTATGAGAGTCTCTTCCAGAGTGTCAGACCATCACCTTCATCACAAATAGCAGTGATGAGATGCCATAACTACCGACTGACTTCATCAGTGTCCAATAATGGAAGTAGGGAAGTATATAATAACTCCCCCAAAATTTTAGGCAAACCATTATACAAGTCTGGATAAGATCAATCAGCATCAGCAATTAGATCTTGTAGTTTGTAGGTTCACATTAGAGCTACATTTTGGTGAATGCTTACCTCCAGTCACAACTGACAGTGGTAGAAATATAACTGACAAGAATGATAAGTAATAGAGCTTGCGGTTGATCTGCTCAGCTTGCCAACTGTCCAGACCAGCTTGAATTGCTGTAATGCGATTTGCTATGAACCCAACATTCTCCTTGAGCTTTTGGAGCCATGCCACCAGGACCTCCAATGTTGCCAGATCCTCAGAAGTACACCAGGCTTTGCCTGCACACTTCTCCCTGACTCTAGGAAATACTTGATCTCCATGTGCTATGACCTGTAAGAGTCGTTGCAGGTCTAGATGCATCTTTGGGAATCTTCTATCATCCAACATCTGTTTCTTGGTGGCACCCACTCCTAGAGCCATGCACACACTGTCAGAGTCATTTTACTCACCAACATTTCACACCACAAAAGTAGGCACTGGCTGATCAGATTCATAATTCCCATTATGGGGCATCTGACAATAGCAACTGAAACAAACCCTCCTGCTCAAATGTATCATGGGTTGACCAAGGTGCACTCCAGAATCAAAAGAGAACTCTCAAATGAATTTTAGCAGGATTAAACACAAACACAATGATTTTATGTCCCTTGAGAAATTGGTGCAATCCATTTTCAAAATCTGCTAGATAGTACAGTCAACAAGGGTTCCAGTATTTGTGCATCAGGGGACACCTTACCTGTATCTAAACTCCGTTCCACATCATCCAGGTGTGTCTCCAGATGGAAGACAGTGTCATGCAGCTGATCTACATGTGTGTCAATGATGTGCACCAGGAGGTTCCCCACCCCCTTGGGCACTGCATGGTCTGCATGCTCATGATGGCTCATGGTCAGAAGAAACTCCAGCACATGTTCTGGAATCACTACCCCACCAGTGCCAAGGCTTCCATGGTGGCTGTCACCCACCTCACCCAAACATATGGGCTCAATGCTGGGCACCTCCATCAGGAGTGATTTGGGTGAGATTCTGGAGAAATCCAGCCTTGGCACACAACCCAGTGAGACACTAATGACCACGTTGTCTCTTACAATCGCAGCAATTCTTTGGGTGAATTTGCTGGTTAGTGGACCAGCAGAGTTCACTCTGAATACAAGGGCCCCATCTATGGTACCGCAGAAGGGGCCATTGCTCACAAGTGCAAGGATGTCCTGCAGCTTCAGGGGTGGGCACAACACATTTATGAGGTACTGGGCAAAGACTGCCAACTTCTGGCTCGACCTTGGCAGCTCAACATGGTACCAACAAAAGCCCTCTCCCTCCAACTGCTGCAAGTCCCACTCCCTGCTGCTGAACTTCCCATGCCCATCAAAGCTGTATGCCACTCTCTTCACAGCATCAGGAAACCGAACTGTGTGCCGACAGTAATCATCATGAAAAAACACTCCAGGGGACACATCCACCTCTGTTGGAGCTTCTTCCCTGCTTGACTCCATCCTGAATACTCCCTTTCCCTTGGTTCCCACTGGATTATTCCTTGATCTTGTCCTGGAACTCATTAAAGGTCATAAGCTTTCACCCTCCTATAAATTTACATCCAATTCTTGAAGACCCTGCATACATCCCAACATCAACAGGAGGGAATACCAAAGAAGAAGATGATAACAAATGAGTAGAAATAGAATCTCCCAGAAAAAGGTCTACATTGCTCTGGATCTCTGACACCTCTTTGATCATGGATTCTCTGAAGAAACCAAATCACAATGCTCTGTAATCCTCAGCCAGGAGACTCATCTGCAATTGAATCTGCTACTTTGCATACTCCTCTGCCATGTGTATCCAATGTCTGGACTATTTGTGTCAGTCCTAATGATTCCTGCAACAAATGGCAAAGCCAAAGTGTAACTGTACTATGACTGCTAAGAATCAAAACCTCTTTCCTTTACAAATGCCATCATTTGGTGCAGTGCAATTCGGTTCAGTGACTGCAAGATCTCAATGATGTGATAAATGCTTTTGCAGGGCCGAGACCATTTCACATATATAGATGTAGATAAGCAATAATCCTTTTATGGCTTTGGTGATGCAGAGGGAAGGATGTGCGTTTGGCAACCCTTGAAGGTTTCAGAGTAATGCCACACTCATCACACTTCTGTGCAGGATCCAGAATGTGCATTCCTGTCTCCTCAAAGCTGATGTGCAAGTAGAACCCTAACACATAAACCTGGCGTTTATCTGGAATTTGCACGGAACATGGCTTGAGACCCACAAACGAACAACAATGACTTGGATCTGAAGGTGATGACGTACTCATCACACTTATTGTGCAGGATCCAGAATGTGCATTCCTGTCTCCTGAAAGCTCATGTGCAAGCAGAACCCTAACACATAAACCCTGAATTTATCTGAAATTCAAGCAGAACATGGCTTGAGAGCCACAAATGAACAACAATAGCTTGGAAGCGAAGGCAATGCTGCACTCGCCACACTTGTGTGCAGGATCCAGAATGTGCGTTTCTGTCTCCGCGAAAGCTGATGCCCTAGTAGAACCCTAAACCATAAACCCTGAGTTTATAAGGAATTCGAGCGGAACATGGCTTGAGGGCCAAAAATGTACCTTGGAAGCGAAGGTGAGTCCACACTCAAACTTGTGCGCGGGATCCAGAATGCGCATTCCTGTCTCCTGAAAAGTGATGCACAAGTTCATGAACAAAAACAAAAAATCTCAACGCTTCTTCTTCTTAGATGAAAGCTCAGTACTACATAAATGCTCGAAACAACGAGAGAGAGAGAGAGAGAGAGAGAGAGAGAGAGAGAGAGAACTGATGCAACTTCGGTGAGTTCTTCTTATTCGGTGAAACCCCGGAAGAGAAGAAGCAAAGCGTTTCCTTGGAAAAGAAAAGTTGATTTAAGTTGTCTCGGCCTCTGAAGTCCGAGACAAACAATACAAAGCTGATGCAATATGTACAAGAAGGGAATGAGGATGCACAAGACGACTGAATTCACGCAGATGGTGGACCTGCAGATCGACAACGCTGCGTGCAGCCGGGCATGAAGGGTGAATCAAGGGCTTAGAAGGTAGTTTTGGGCTCCTTGTAGTTCCTAGGACCATCCAGTTCACCAGCACCAAGAGACCTCATCCGATGTTTTTACTGTTCTTGGAGGCTGCAATGTTTTTTTTGTTTTTAGCCGAATTGGCATTCATCCTTAGGAAGATGTAGAAAGCGTGGGAATCATTCCAAGGAGGATTTAGCCAAATCTGGCAATAAACCATATGTGAACTACAAAACTTTTAATCATCCTTCTATATTTTTGGCTACACAATTACAACCAAATATAGAAATCTTTTTGCTATTTTATTCCTCACTTTTGACCATTGAAAACCTCCAAGATCACTTCATTTTCGAATTTTTAATATTACTTTTTGGTGAAATTTCGCCAATAATCAAAGGGCTCCTTGGAGGGCCCGTTCCTAGCTGTAACTTTTCATTTTGGAAGGGGGAGTGTTTTGAAATGCCCACCATCCTTAAATTTAGTTTTCTTTTTGATACTTGATGGATTCTCACTGGGTGTAATGGGAAACAATTTAAAAAATAAATCCTACCAGTAAGTCCTTACACACAATAAAACCTTTGACCGCAAGATGTACTGAAATTGGGTCCTGTGCTTAGCTCCGTCTCATGCGGACCCTTAAGCCCACAACCTAAGGCTTTAGGTCCACATAAAATTTCCAAACTACTAACTGCTAACAGGCGGCCCTAGTGCCTTGAGTCCAGGGTCCACTTCAATGGCCGCAGCGAACCAGCACCCACCAGTGCACCATCCACTGGATGACTGTCATTACTCAGCTATGGATGAACCTCAACTGTGTTAGTATATGGTTTCACCATGGTAACCAATTCTCTAAGAAATAGGTCTCAGATATAGGTAGATAGGTAGGCAAATAGATGATTACTAGGTAAGCAGATGGTTTATACATAGGTAAGGGCTGTTTTTACTACCTACCTATTAACAAGCTGCTTTGTGAGTTGTTAGTAGGCAGGTAATTAAAAAAAAGCAACTGAGCTAACCACCATGGTTTAGCTAATGAACTGAAATCCAACAGAAAACTGTTTCCTGACCACATACCATCCATCCTTCATGGTAGTGCTGGAACGTGCTGGTTCACTGTGGCCCACTTCAATGGCATGATTAAAAGCCAGTTTTGTGGAATATTCAATGCCTTTCTTCAATTCCCATGGTAGCTGGTTCCTTTTCTTCTTTTTGTGCTTTATTCATTTTGGGAAAGTCAGGGTGAGGGCATTCCCGAAATAGGGGGCCTAGGAGGAGGTGATACGCCCACAGCCACACTCATTGGGTTTACCCATCCTAAATAAAGCATGGGGCCCAGGTTATCATGAACCTAAACATGTGTACATATGTACAACATGAAAGGTGTGAGGAGGAGGGTTCTACATTTTGCTCTTTACAAGTGAAGTGAAAGGGATGTTATACTTACATACTGGGTGTTACAAGAATCTTGACCACTTGATTGGCTATCAAGTCACAAGTTATAATCAATAACTTTTGACCTTAATTTTCATTAGTGACCTACTACTATTCATCATTCTAATTCTAGGTATCATCATCAGGTTTCATTGGCCCTATTTTTCCATGATCGTATTATTTTTTGGATGAAAACATCATAATTGTTCTATTCATGGGTGAAAATAATATTCATTGCACATCTATAGATATTTTGTTAATGACAAAATGATAACAAATAGGTACGAAATAAAAAAACTCATCATGTAAGGTAGACCAATCCTTGGGTGGTATCATTAGGAACATCACACCTTGATTTTACTAGACCTATTGAACTTTGAAAAATCATAAAAAATATTGAAATAAATATTTTCATTATTTTTTTAGTGAGTATATTTATTAAGTGTCATAGATTTAAAATTTCAATAATATAAAAAAATTGTGTATTTTGATGTTTCTAATAATTGCATTTCAAAAAGTTTCAAGAACATGGTGATGATTTCTTTTCTTAAACTTTTTGGTCAAGAACACATATTGGAAACATGATCGAGATTTTTTTTAGAATTTTTTTTCTAAAATAAATTTGAAGTCATTTTATTTTTATTTTTTGTGAGGAAATTAATTGAATAAGTATAATTTAATTATGAATCTTCAAAATTAATACTGTTGATTTCCAAAGGGACCATTTTTATTAGGAATACAAAATCTTAACAATTTCACTTTTTTAAATTTCAAAATAAATTTTAAACCATGTATTAGTGTATGCAATGGATAAACATGAGGAAAAAAATTAATAGTTTTGAAAACATTTAAAGGAAAGCGCCCAAGAAAATGATTTGGCCACTTTTGGTTTCTTAACCATTCATTGAAGGTTTTTAGTGATACCACCCAAGGATGGGTTTGCCCTATAATGACTCTACCCTTTATCACACGTTCAAGCAAATTCATTATGTATAACCTAACCATATATACTCATTATGGTTAGGTAATTTTAATGCATAGCAAATAAGTTTATGATTTGTCCAAAAGGCCTCATTTGTTCATTGTTCAAATGAAATGTTTAACCAAATACAATCAAGTTGTGAACCATATTGTTGCACTTTGTTGATCAAATAAGAAAGATAAAAATTACCAATTTGAGAACTTAGATTAAAAACCAAATTGAATAAACCAACTCAAATGTATTGAAAATCTAAAAACGTAATGTGTAAAATTGTTTGTCAACTCCATTTCCATCAAATGTATCTTTTCAACATAGCCATGTGAGCATTAAAAAATCAATTGATGGAGATATCCTATTGGAAGCCCATAAACAATTACCATATGACAAACTAGTAAAGTCTCCTATACCTTTTTATGGTGGCCTAAACTAGTTAAAAATTTTCCATCCCAAGAAAAAATGATAACAAATTATTTTGTTGGTATCTTTGTGTCTAATTTTTTGTTCAGTCTTCTAGAATATACTTCACTTTTGTTTCAAAAAATATGCTTCAAGTGCAAAACATTACCTATGTCGATGGTCCATTTTTTCCACCTTATGGTTCATGACTATGGTAAATAATAATCAAGAATCTTTTCCCAATACTAGATATATTTAATGAAAAATGTTCACAACATGAATGTAGAATGCATGAAAACATGAACTTTCACACAATGTAACAAATAACATGCAATGATCCTTTATTTTCTAAATCTAACAATAATGGCCACATGGAATTAGGACCTACACACATTCAGATCATAAACATGTAGTTTATAGAAAAAACTTTTCAATTTCAAAAGGGAGATCAAATTTACTTATGATTGGAGGTCAAACATTTTTTTGGTTTTTTTGAACCAAGAAACATTACCAAGAAATGTAGCTACAACATTCCTTCAAACTTGTATGTATAGTTTTGATGTTGGCATTCATGATTTTTTTGTATTTGACCAAGGATTGCACATTCTTAATTTGGAGAATAAGATCCCCATTGCCAACTTTTTTGAGAATATGGGCCACTTTGTTGTAGATTACCACTTATTAGTTCGAACAATAGTATGCAAATGTAAGTTGCCCATAATCTCAATATTTGTAAGCTCCATATGTTTAGGTTTTGGCAATGTTAAATATCTTCAATTTTGTTTTACCTCTTTCATAGCTCCTTTAAGGTGCACTTTTGCTACCCATGGCATTCACTACAATAATATTTTTGATGAGTTCCTTACAAGGGGCACCACTCATGCAATGACAAATGCTAATGCAAAGATGGAATATGTTGGGTCAACAAATAGCCACCACTTGTATTTTATTAGTAATGTAAACACCATTTCACCCACATTTCCTAACATGTCTACCAACCCTGGGTGGGACACTAGTTAAAAAAAGTAAAAAATATGTGAGTAAAATATAGGTTGTAATATTTTCGTTCTTGGGTAAAAATTATAAGTTAATCAATTAAAAAATAAAGTATATTTTATTTAGGTAATCAATTTGATTATAATAGAACATATGTAATAATTTGAAAGAATGGATTATAATTAATATATGTTACTTTAATATGTATATATTTTAAAAATTAAATAATAATAGGGTGATAGCAAATAGGTTGGACAATTATCTAATACCTTTTAAAAATGATCATTTGACACATGTAGATCCCAAACTTTACACTAAGTGTCCCCCGAGCTACCAACACATGTTTATAATGAAATCACCATGTGACTATAAATAGAAAGCAAGATATGACCATTGTGAAATATTCATGTTGCAATTCTTGAGCACCATCTTCCTAGAATGTCCACTTGTACTACTATATCTTTTGATTAAAATCCCTTCCATTAGCTTTCCATTGAGTACATTAAGGTAACACATAGTTCCCTTGGCCTTTTTCTTTGCCACCAATTGCATATAACTTCCTATCTTGAACAATGAATGCAAATATTCACCGTTGTACAAATTGAACAAATTGAACACTTTGTTGATTGACACACATCAAACATTTTAGGGCTAAAACTAAGCCAAGAATGGATGGAAAAATGACAAATGAAGTTTTCATTGCAAGAGTCACACAATTATGAACCTTTGGTAAATATTGAAAATGTAGTTTGGACACAATATTAAATTTTTAGTAATGGAGCAAATAATGGAATGCCCATTTTCATAGGGATTTAATGCAAATGATGCAATGATTTTAAATGCAATCATCAATTAAGCATACGTAATGGGTCTCTATATTTTTCCAATTTGAGCTTGAATGAAAACATTTGGTAAACATATTGTAAATGTGCAAGAATGTTAGATTAATGGGTGATCTAACATGGATGTTCACCAAGATGGATTATATGGATATGGAGCCTTTGAATGTCATCAATTGTGTCAATTGGAACTCTCCTTCCTTACCAAGTACCAAGTTGAACACTATACATGCACTTAGAAAATGTGTTTGTCAAAACATACAAAACCTCACCCATGCCTTCTAATTCCTTTATCTCTTTTAATTTTCAATAATTTTTTATGATCACATTTAATTTGACCAAGACAAAAGATCCATTCTAAGAAAGCAATGAATATATTTAGCAATTTGACAAAAGAAGAATCAAATGCAGGTCACAAAGGAATTTAAATAATTTCAATTTTTGGGCAATTGATGGCACAATTGAGGATGACACATAGATTGCCATGTTTTTATTGCTTCAATTAAAAAAAAAATCTACCCTTGTTTTAAGGAAACATGGGAGCAAATAAATTTATCCCAATGTTTTTGTGACAATAAAACTAGTCCAATGTTGATTGCCATAAGCCACCAAACTTTGGAGAAGAGAATTTTGCATTCAACAGTAACAACAAATTCATCAAACATTTGGTTACCACCACCTCGAAATATTTTGCAAGGATCTTTGAACATCCACATGACTCAAGTCCTTACAATTGTAACAAAAAACACAATATGACAAGCCTACATTCCCAAAGGAAGGAACTACTTGTGTTAAACTCAACAACTTGCTTCTCCACTGTTGATGAATCAACAAAAAAAGAAGAAGTAGATCCCAAAAATAACCCAATGGCAAAGATCACCAATCATGGTCATCTCACCATCTCTTACAACCATTGAGATATTGCATAAAGGGAGAATAAATGCAACTAGGTGTCAATCCATAAATGTCATTCTTGTCTCAAACAAAGATCAACTCACATCCTATAAACAACAAAAATCTTGCAATAGAAAAACATTATAGCCAACACATCTTAAGGTGTGTTGTCTTTAAATTATGTATTTTCAAGGGTCAAAAACATATTCAAAATACATCAATGTATTGACACATTAAAACATAATTTCAATTTTTTTTCAATTCTAGGCCTTCATAATCATCAATATATGGGCTTCCATGCATTTTGAAAATAAATGGTTTATTTTCACACAAAATAAAAGAATTAAAAAAAAAAGACCCAATCAACAATTACTTACCCAAGTTCATATGTTAATAAATGAGCAAATAAAACATCTTGAAATTTCACAAAAATTATTGAGATGAAAATTTAATAATATAAAAACTTTGTCGATGAAACCAAATTACATTTCAATTTTTAAAAATTATATAATTTATTTTCAAAATCATGAAGGTGCAAGTTTTTTGAAAGTCAACATAATCCTTGACTCCTATTATGTATTTGAAGCTCATTTCAAGTTCATCTTTTCTAGTTTTCAGCACGTATGAGATCTTAATATTTTGACAAGTTCTACAAATGATAGATCAATAAACGACTTTCTTTTTGTGTGCTGACATGTCAAAGCAGATGTTGAAGACTTGGATGTAGACAACAAGCTTTTAAAAGATGTGGAGATTACAAAATTAATGACCAAGTGTGGTGTGTGGATTGATGCTTGATGTATTTTCCAGATTGTAATTTGCAAAATTTAGTATTATGTTTTGTTTTGGCCAAGTCAATTGTAAATAGAAACATCCGAAATTTCATGTGACTACAAGTTGTCTGTGTTTTGGCTTCGAGAGACATGGATACAAAACCTATTGTGTTTTCACATTTCAACAATCAAACAATGTTGTCTTGAAATTTTTTACACTTTCAACGTTGTGTCCTTGGAATTTCAGAGGATGTTCAACACTTCAAATTTTATTAATCTATGTCAAATCTGACCACAGAGTAGGCTAGTGTACTTTGAGTCCTTTGATGGTCCTTGTGTTCTTAGAGTTTGAAAATGATTATAAGAAAATCTGGAAAGATGCTTTTAGTAGGATTCCTCCAAAAAGGTTTAAATTTTTAATATGTTTTTCTGAAGCATTTGATCTGAATTTGTTGACAGATTTATGTTTAAGAATGTGAAATGTGAGAATTTGGAAAGTTAACAGATGTGACTTGGGCAAAGTTTCCATTCATCCATCCATTTGTAAAACCTCAAACTCATACCAAGAAAGTGAAAAAGAAAGGAGGGTCTTGGATCACCTTGGGTGAACTAGCACCCATGATGGTACCATGATAAATATCCAAAAATTCATTTAAATTATTTCTAAATATTACAAATATCCCATTCTTAGACTAAATCAGGGTTTCTGATTTCAAATCTAACATTTTTTGGGCTTAATATGGCCACAAAGAGGCCTCGCTCAAAAAAGTGAAGGTACCAATGTGGGGTACTCGTTCACCTTGGCAGGATCAGATAAAGTCATACAAGGACAATACTGATATGAAGCTGGTATTACCTTGGTCATATATGGGCATATGGGTTAATGTTGTCTAGAGTCTTATGTCATTCCAGCCTTGCCAATTCCTTGGATACTAAGGCATATATCCATATTATGTACCAGGCCATTGCTTACATAGGTACCATACTTGAACACTCATTTTTACATACTAGTGCAGGGTGCAAAATGGTGCAAAATGCCTTCCCTTCGTTTCCCATGGACCCGGGGCCGAGTCACTCCTTGAACTGGGTTTCTAAAATTCCCAAACCCCTTGTCAGGCATAATTTTGGTCTCAGTTCTGCCACCAGAATGGGCCCAGTCCAATTCTCTAACAAGAAAAGTCTTCAACAATCATGCCTCCAAATACGGTACAACAACTGGAAAGCCTCTTACAGCACATTCTAGATTTCTTTAAACCCTTGAAATTCATTCATTCATTCATCCATGTTGCTCTCAGCTAGTCTGCAACCATCCAACTATTCAAACTCCCGACATCTAACAGGAGACTCTAATGCTGGATTCAGTACACGGAGGAGGTAAAAGGTTTAAACTCAAAGAATAAATTAACCCTAGCGATATCCCATTCACATAAAAGGGGTAAAACTGACTTGGCAAATAACATGGCATTGGGGATATGAGGGGGATAAGTTTGTTGAGGTATTTTAACCCCAGCAACAGTCGTCTTCATTTTTTCTAGATTTAGGATAAGTTAGGGTCGAATAAGGAGGTTAGTTTGACCCCTTCATTTCAAAGGCTAAACTATCCCCTCATGTTCAGGAGAACTTCTAATGTTGTTCTCTGCAACATACTCTCTTTCATGTGAGGTGAGACAGCAAGTGTAATGGTGGGCAGAAACGGGAAAAAACTGTAACCTTTATAATCTACCTGAAATTATCTGGCAGCATATAAATTCTCAAACTGCCTGAAAATTTCCAAGTGTCAGGATTTTTTCCGAATTCCAAAATGTTTGGACATAAATGAAAAATTTCTTCAACCTTCATAAGGTGTCCGAAATTTTTGGGAAAAATAAAAATTCTTAAAATGCCCAAAATTTTTCGAGCATCGGGAGTTTTTGAGTTCCCAAACTTTTGAGCGGAAATGAAAATTTTCAACCTATATAATCTGTCTGAAATTATTGGGTAACATAAAATTTTCAAACTGCCAAATTTTTTTTGAGCTTCCTGGAAAACATTTCTCAGTAATTCTCCAGAGTGCAAATTCTTTTGAGCAGCATGGAAAAAAATTCATAAGTGCCCAAACTTTTTGCATAGTTAGGAAAATATGTTAATGCAAATAATTCAACTTGAGGTTAAATTAACCTCATCATACTGTTTTATCTATCCCCTTTGTGTGAACAGCTTAAGGGTTAGTTTAGTCAAATCTTAGTCATTTTAACCCCCAAATCAATAGAAATAAAATATCCCCTGGTGTGAATACAGCTTATGGGTCAGTTTCTGTGTGACCCACAAAGTCAACTACACCCAACACCCATACCGACACCCATAACTAAAGAATAAGTGAAAATGTGGTGGCAAAGGGTTTGAACTTTGCATACCATTCTAATTGGTTTTTCATTACATCACTAGTAACTACTGTGCACTGCCAGTTACCCTTTGAGCCTTGTGAATATTTGATGACTCTGCAAAAATGTGCCATTATAGGTAGTACCAGTTCATTCATTTAAATGGGCACATAGTACAAAAAAAACAGAAAGAGTGATGCAACTGAAGTCTGGTTAGTAATTGGGTATATCAACTAAGAAGGTGAATGAATAGTAATATAGTAATAGACGGTCGGATGTCAGTAGCGCGTGTTGTTGCATCGATAGTACATAGAACATTCAGCACATGAAAATGCCACTTCAAACCAATTCATGGGTACTTGAAAATATAGTGGGGCACATGGTAACTGACCTCAAGTTGATCAATTTCCCTTCGACATTGTTTCGATGGACACTGTCATCATGCAACAACACGCGCTACCTAGATCCGATTAGCTAACGGCTAGCTTTAATAATTTAACTCCTGAGGAACGGAGGGCATGGGAATTTTGTTTTTACCACCGGCGACCTGCTAACGTCGTCGAAACTTGGATGAAACATAAGGAGGGTTGATCCACATTTCCATGAATTCTCTCTGTGTCTCATACATGCACTAGAATGTCTAGAATTCCTAAATTCTTACCAACCAAAAGACTCAGAGTTGAATAATTAATATAACGAGTTGCCAAACTATGATCCCTTAAACTAATTTCTGGCTTAATCTACGTATCCTACGTTGGCAAAATATGGTATCTAAGGGATTGACGAAGTTGGAAATTGTTGGGGCTTAATAAAATTTAATTAATTAGATGCTGCACGAAGTTTTATTCCCAGGTTTCGATTATTAGTTTCTGTGGGTGTGAAGAATATACAAATTATGTAAGCCTGCACATAAATGAATGATTGTGAATAATTAATCTTCAACTTCCATTGGCCTCAAAAATTAGTGCTTTATTAGCTGCACTATATAGGGTACCAAGTATTTACATAGATCTTTTGTATTGCATCTTAGCAAATTCGAAGGGATTTAATTAAATGCAGTGTGATTTGAGCACTGTAGAATATTGTCCATTTCTGCTCACGAATTATGACCTTCATATGCTCCATGCAGAGTTTGAATTTTGAACAAGATGTGCGTGTGTGCGTGTGCGTGTAATGCGCCTTCTGTACGAATATGTTGTGAAAAGGCCCACATTCTTCTGAAACATATTATTTGATGCATTTTGTGGGTGTGTACGATACTCTACTCAAAATATTTCAGTTCTTGATTAGAGCTTGAATTCAGTGTCTAGTCTCACTACAACCTTGGCCATAATTCTGTCGAGTAAAGAGCATCGTGTATTGATACTATTTGTGCTACTCATGGATCCAGCGTGGTTGAAACTAAAAGAAGATAATTTTCCAAGAGAGGTCTAGTTGAAAACAGGCGTTTCTCTTATATATTGTGCATCAGGTTTCTAGTATAACTATGCATCAAGTCTTCCTGAATTCGTGCATCATATGCACTCTACTGCAGTATGCAGATCAGCACATGGAGTCTCTTTAGGAGGCAGTTCCTGCAATTTGGCAAGTAGATTAATTATGGGTGTTCCTACGGAATATATATATTAATGCAGCTCGAACTTTCAAAACCATGGATCTGAGTAAAAATGTCAAACACATGGGATTTGGCACACAATTCAGTAGTTGTATAACATATTAATGCCGATCCACTGCTGGATCCCGCAAAGGACAAAGGAAGAATCGGAATACTATATGCAGGCCATCTTATAAATCTCTCGATTAGTATATCAATCCCCACTAGACGCTGGCGGCCAATATACTGACTTCTTATGAATTAACAATTGGAAGGAATGATAAATACTATAGTAACTATATATCATACTAGCCAAGTAGCTAGCTGTAATCTAGTGATCTAGTGCAAGTAACTACTGGGGTGCCACATATATTATATATTGTAGGCGGAGATATAATTTGCACACACACAAAAAACCAGGACAGCGATCAGTAAACAACATTGCCAGTGATTGATTCTAGCTAAACTGATCTGCAAGCTCTAGTTTCTGATATCACGACGACAAAATATATTCTAGGTCTACCCGAATTTCAAGCTCTTCAAGATGCTGGATCGTGCAAGAGGCTCATGATGCAACAACCTCATCAGTAACCTTTGCCGCAATAGGGGCAAGGGTAACTCTTGCAGGAATGGGGATCTGGATATGTGACAATAGGGATGGGATATGATTCATTTGAGTGCGACTTTTGAACAGAATTGAACTGCCGACCTGCATCGATCAATGGCGCCGCCCGTCGCTCACCGTAGTACACTGAGGAGGGAAATCTTGTGCCTTGGTGCAGCGTGGGATCTGCTGGAATAGCGATAACAGGCGAATCACCATCTGAGAATCCGCCTCTGTGACTACCTTTGGAGTCATCGGCGCCGCCCAGGTGCAGCAAATTGCCAAACACTTGCGTAACATGAAGAAGATCCGTGTCAGAGGCCGACGCAGAAATATGCGTCCGGCCCTGACGTCGACCTCCTCTCGATGATCTGGCGCAATAATTGCATGAAGAACCCGGAAGGCACTGGCACTTGTGTATCGGATCACCGTAGGTTATCGCCAGCATAGACTTCTTCTTCTGAGCACTAGTCATGATTGCCATCGCGTGGGAAGGTAATATGGTGTATGTGTAGGATTAACAAGAAATAAAAAGGGTGTTACTGGAAACTACGAGATCACTTAAGGGAAGTGTTCACTATGCAATACTGTATCCTGGAACCTCAACCAAACTCACAAATGGAGAAGAAACAAAATTTGCAATTTCAGATCAGAGCTGCATGTACTGTACGGTTCAGAGTACTGGACTTGCACCGCAGGAATCACTGATTTAACTCCGAGTCCACAAGATAAGAGAGGGCAGGCAAGAGACAAAGAATTAGAGCTGGAAGAATGCAGGAAGCCACACTCGGAAAGAAATGCAGGAGCTAAAGAACAGTTGGAATTTCAGATTAAAGCTGTGTGTATAACTCAGACATTCACTAGACCCGAAGGAGGATTGCTAGGGATATGAGAGTGCAGGCTGCAGTGAGCATGAGGCGCGCAATGAAAGGGATGAGTAGCTTATGCAGAACTTGCCAGTCTCTTCTGGAGCAACTAGTTTATATAGAGAGCTGATCAGTGCAGCAGCTGCAGCAGATGGTATTACGTCGATCTCTACAGGCAAATTCATCACAGCTGCTGCAGTGATGATGAGTAGTAATTTCCTGACAGTAGAGGCATTCGTCGGGCGTGACGGGACTACTAGAGATCGCTGCAGGCAGCTCATCTTTTGATGCTGAGAAAATACAGAACTAGTGCAGGACTAGTCCCCAAGATTAGGGAAGTTCCAAAATTCAGAAGTCCTTGGGGGAGGGAGACCAGATCACTGGTGGAGTATCAAATTTGTTTAGCAAGATTCCGGACTATTTTGTGGATACTTCTTTTTCTTTTTCATGAGACAAATTAACCAGTCTAGAAGCTGAAAGTTATGGTTATAATTCTCCACTGCCATTATGAGGAAATCTATAATGTTTTTGGGAGCCACGTTTATTTGGACAAGAATCAAGAAGTGAGATCATGGGTAATTATCCATGAGAAAAAACTAAAAATTAAAGAAGAAAAAAATGTAGTGGATTCTCGGACTTAATGGTGACACATTGACATTCCACTTTAGGGTCAAGGGGATTTTGTCTCAAGTTGCGATAAAATAGCAGTCTTGCTTTTTGGTCGTTTGAAACTACAGAACTCAGATTGCCAATTGCCTCCAATGTTTACTTTTGAGCTTTGTGAATAGGTAGGGTGTTCTTAGGAAGGGCTATTAGTCCAGGCCAAAAAACGTTCTGTCCTCTGCATACCGATTATCGCAGTGCCAAAATTACCATGAACTCTAGCCCTGTCCTTGGTACTTAAAAAAATACCGTCAAAAGTTGTACCTGCATCACAGTGAACGACGGAATGTTCATGAGTAATGGAATTTTAGGATCATTTGACTTAGAAAAACTGGTTCAGTTTAGGGGGCGGTTTACACTTGCCAAGCAGTTGGGCGATGGCGCATCTTGAAATCTAAAATCACTTCGTTGGGACCAGGGTTTTTGTTTCTTCAATTTTGTGTTGTAGTTGAAGTGGTGATCATCCATAAGACGATTTAGCCAGATTTGGCTACATACCAATGTGAAAGTAGAGAAAAAACAGAATCCTTCTATATTCTTGCCTATCTACTAGAACTTATCATAAAAATCTGAAAATTTGGAATTTTTTTTTTGAGATCTGGGGAATTTGGGCCATTTTTTTCACGAAAAATCCTTTGTCGAAATCAGGTTGAGATTTGACAAAATTTCACCCAAACCCAAAACACTGTTTGGGACCTCAAACCCAGTGGAGTGCAGGTGTCAACAGCTTGTTAGGTTGGGTCTGTCATTGTGCTTCAAAAGAAAAGAAAAAACTCACTTGTTGGTCCATAATGCGGAGGGCCCTCACTTTGGGTTTACGTTACAGTCGTTTGAGCCCACAACCCAAGCAGATGGCAGTGGACAAAAAGTCCACATGCAAACCTCTAGACATGGCTCAACTGGATAATGTTTTCTTGGGCTTTAGGGGAGAGTTTCAGGGCCTACCACAAGCTGTGATGCTGATGGAATTGTGATCCCCTTTGGCAAAAGAAAATGAAGAGCCAATTATTTATGTAGTTCTTTATTCTGAATTTTTCTGAAGGGTGAGGGAAGGAACTTTTGGTGGCTCGCCACCCCCCTCCCCGAAAAAAAATTACTACACCTGCAAATTATAAGGTTTCCTGTGGTCCGTTCTTTGGTCCAGTTCAGGTTTGCACTACAAATAAGGCAAATCCCCCCCCCCCCCAAACCCACACTCTCCCCTCCCCCTGGGGAGCGAGGCTTAAAAAAACGCTTTTTAAAGAGCTCATCTGGGT
>Ga0116227_10000552_pt1 | contig 74114 bp, 54 predicted proteins | sample S1TSphgellanicum_FD_89693 | JGI IMG/M metagenome (GOLD analysis project Ga0116227, IMG submission 89693) | Host-associated microbial communities from peat moss isolated from Minnesota, USA - S1T2_Fb - Sphagnum magellanicum MG | ecosystem: Host-associated > Plants > Peat moss > Unclassified... | reverse complement strand
TCCTTGTCCTGGGCTTAATCCTTATCATAGGAGTTTTTGGGTAAGTGTGATCAACATGTTAGAATCCCGGTCCTCCTCTCAAGTCTTGTGCTTTCACATTGGGATTATTTGCGAGCAATATTTATTCTTCTTCCTGGCACAGCCAATCTTGTGCACGTGTCTCTTTCTTCATGGTCTTAAGTTAAATATGAATTGCAGATTCCAAGCACCATATGCAATGCATTGATGAAGAGGAACACCAAGACCACGATCACCAAGAAAAACAAGAGCACCACGACAACTAAGAAAAACATAAAATCATAACAACCAAAAGAAAAACAAAAGCATCACAATTGAAAAAAACACCAAGAGCATGGTGATTAGAGAAAATACCAAAAATATAGCAATAGGAAAAAACACACCAGCACAATGACTAGGAGGAACCATGACCGCAATGACGAGGAGAAACATCACGATGATCAAGATGAGCACCTCAAGCGAGCTCACAAACTTTGAGAATTGCACAAGGGTTTGGTGAATGGAATAATTTTCACACGCATTATCATTGATGTCCAAACTCTAAATTAAATTAAATCTCAACCGAATGTTTTAAAATGAACAATTATTTTGAAAAAAAAATTGATTGTTGTTTTCTTCATCCATGCCAGTGGTGATAGTAAGTAAAGTCCAATAATCAGCATATTACTGTTTGGTTTGTAAGTGACAAAATAAAAACTCTCTCATGAGCTGAGCTGAGCTGCCATGTGTATTAACGGTTTCTTTTTCCAAAAAATTTCACCACCCGAACTTTAGAGACGCATTTCTTTCTCATTTTTCACCCGTTTCGAGTGATTTAAAGGGGTGTGGGTGCACCTTCAAGTCCTCTACACTTTATTTTCAGACCCCATCAAGAAAGGAGGTGTACCGAGTGAGAGGGAGGCGACTGATCCACTAAGTGTTCAGTCACCGGCCACTCTACCCTGCCTACAACAGAACAGAAGAAGCGATACCGGTAGCAGCGCCAAAGTTACGAGCTTTATCCGTTAGGGTTTGAAGAACTCCAAGCCACTTGTTGGTTGCTTCTTCGTCGTCGTCTTCTTCTTCACTTCGGTAGATGATTTGCGGCCAGTGTTGTTCTTGTTGTTAGGACTTGGATTCTGTTGCTGCACCCATCCATCCAACAGCAGTTTGCCCATCTTTCCATGAAGCTTTGTGTTTGGATTTCGGAGGTGGGTAGTTATGTCTTCGTCTGTTGCTGATCCATCCACTCAGCAGCAGCAGCAAGCATCTAAGGTCTGTCTGCACAATCTTTCGCTTGCATTGTTTGTTTCTCGCGTCAAGTCAAGCAAGCTTTCCTCCTCGTCTTTTGAAATTCTTCTTGTGCAGTCATGCTCTCTCTCTCGTTGATGTTTTCATGATGATGAACCAACCAACCCCCCAGCCTGTGTGACTGACGGGGGAGACGAATTTTGCTTGCAGGTTCATCAGCTGGAGGTTGCTCTTGCAGAGATCACAAGCTTGCCTCCAAAAAGAGTAAGCGCCCTAAGCCCTAAACCCTAAACCCCCTTTGAATGTTTGGGTCCAGATTTCGAATTTCTGCATGTTGTCAGTATTGTTGCGACTCCGAGTTTTGTGGGTTTTTCAGGCAGTGTACGAGAAGCGAGGAACCATTTTCTTCCGCTCAACAGTGGCAGCGGCGACCAAGTCTCAGCAAAGTGAGGGACCGCACCACCGCCTCCTGCACTCTTCTTTCTTCCCCCCTTTTTCTATGTGCAAAAGGGTGTGTAGTGAAACGAGTGCTCCAAGTGTCTCTGTCAATCCTTGACGTCTCTGTTAGATACGTATCTCCTTCTTCTCTGTGTGTGTGATTGACTTCAGAGTCTTTTGGAGTCTGAGAAGTGCTTGCGCTCTGGTATCTGATCCAAATACATAATCCGAATTTTTGGTAGCAGAGGAACTGGAGAAGGAGAAGCCACGTGGCAAGAAGCGTGGGCTCTAGAACCCACCCAGTGTTTTATTCTCCATGCGATAGAATACTCTATCACAATTAGGGTAAGCAAGAAATTCTTCCCCTCTGCTTTCGACAATCATCAAAGAAACCTGGTTTGCATCTTGTCTTTTTTGAGAGGAAAAGAGAGAACAGGATTTTGCAAATGGAGGCCTCAAATGTCTAAGGTTTTTCTTCAGCGCTTTCAATGTTGCTTGCAAGCACCCACCATTCAAATGTCCCATCACCAGTAGGTAGTACAGAAGACTATGACAACAACACAATCCAAGAGGAGACTTATTTTGTTTTGTTCCTGGGTGCAGGGGTGAAGAAAGAAAAAACCTTGAAGGAATGGCAATCTCTTCTTGTGCTCCTGCTGCAACTTGGAACCCTGAGAGCTTGTTCCTGCTACATATGGCAGGAACAAAATTCTCAGTTGGTTGTTCAAGTAAGAATCTGTGCAGCATGTCCTTGCGCAGTGATGTTGCTCTCTTCAAGACAGGAGATAATACAGGAGCATCATCATCACCATTTCTTAGAGTCAATTGGAGTGTGATTGACACCAGAAGACACCACAGGTTTCACACCAGTTTGGCTGGAGTACGCGAAGAAGAGCAATCATCAAGGCACTTGCATTCCAGGCTATCAATTCCACCATTCAAGAAATGCAGCACACAGTTGGCAACTCTCCACTTATGCAATGCTCTTCCAGTTCGTAAGTCCATGTGCTACATGTCATCATCATCATAATTGCAAGCACAAATTGATCAGATGCTTAGCCCTGTCTGTTGCCTCTAGGAATTTCAATATCTTTTAGGGTACTGTGTATGATGAGTTGTGTGTAATGTCATCTGAGACAATTTTTTTCCTAATGTTAGGTCAGACGGAAAAAGATGAGGAAGAAGCAGACACACCATGGGAAGGTGCCATAATTTTCAAGCGAAGTGCAGTGCAGGCACGGGTCGAGTATGTGACTTCACTGGAAAGACTTGGTCTCTCAATCCTTTCATCAGAACTATCAAGGGCCTTGGCCTTGTCAATGGGGCTGCTCAATGAGTTGGAATCGGAAACAGAGGAGCTCATCACTCCTGTGCAGATCTCCATTGATGCTTCTAGAGAAGGGCGAGATATTCAACTTGATGGAATCATAAGGACTGCTTTTGGCTTGGTTTGCAATCGGTAGGTCCTGATGGTGGAAATTCTTTGCAAACATCAGCACATCCAGTAAACTCACTCATATGTGTATGTAACGTCAACCTTAGGGTGTTAGGGTTGGTGGGTGGAGATTTTCCTTCTTTTCTTTCACACAGAACGTGAATCTCTCAACCTGGGAATGTTAAATGTGAAACTGTGTTTGATAATGTGGGTGTTGGAATAAATACTGTGTTTGCAAGGTGTCTAGCACCAGTAGCTGAGCGAGTGTTTGCAACCTTCAACCTTACTTTGACAACGAATCCAGTGAGTGAGCCCCCACAACAAACAGTGGGAGTGGTGCTTGGGGCAGACACAAGCAACAAATATGGATTTGAAGGAGATGAGGATGATGAAGGAGAAGCAGTCTTAGACCTTGACTTGGATGACAAGCTCCATTTTCCTCTTGATGCCAAAGAGGTGGACATCTCGAAGTACTTGCGGGACACAATTCACCTTGAGATTCCATCATCATCACTCTGTGACCCTTCATGCAAAGGTCTTTGCATTGATTGTGGAGTCAACATGAACAAAACTATTTGCAAATGTGCGGGAAAGACTGTCAAAAGCACACGACAACATGTTTGGGGACCCCTAGAACAACTCAAGAAACAAATGGAAGAGCAACAAGGTGATGGTCCTCCAGAAGACAATCAATCCTCATGAAATCAAGGCAACCGGCTCACATCCATTTCAAAATGTGATCTGGTGAACTACTCCACTTCACTCCCAAAGTGCTGGTATTGGATTGGATTTACTTCACCAATGTAGTAGGATTTAGGTGAGTGGGTATCTAATTGACTGTTTTTTCCCCTTTGTTTGTTACATGTTTGTGACCTGAATTAGCCATTTCAAAAGTCACTAGCAAGGCAACACAATCCATGAGAAGAATCATAAAAAGGAAGTGTGTGGTTATTACAATCTCAGTATTTATGGATGGGATTTTTAGAAGATTGGGACTAACACTCCAGGTACTTCAAAAATTGGAGGACATGAATGTAATGTCTTGTGTGCGGTCCAGTTCATGACGAAGGGTTCTAAAATGGTTTGTGCAATATAACCTTCTCTAGAAGTGAAAGAAAATGAGAAAATCAGCACATTTCTGGAACATATATCTCTCTCAAGTATTGTTAAGATCACTAAAATTGTTGTATCGAGAAGCACAGTTTTAGAGATTTTCTGAGTTTGGAAGAACAATGTAAATTTTGTTTTTCTCCAACCACCCATCTTGAGGATTATTAAATGCCAAACATCAGTGACAGTTATGATACACCGAAGTGGGTTACATAACCGCCCATCAAACTCCCATACCTATAGAGGGCTTCCCAGTTTGTTCAAGCATGGTTCACAAAGGTGAGCTTCCCAGTTATGAGATTGTGCTCCAAAATAGGCTCATCCAATAAATGTTTTGTCTTTAAGGTCCACAGCTACAATGCTGAACACCTTCACAACTACTGATAATTGTAACAAGATCGAAAATTGCAAATTTGGTGTGTCTAAACCTCATGCCTTCATGATGCATGTAGCTGAATCCAGAGGTTATTTTTTCTATAACTCTGACACTGAAAGGTGGTAGCAAGGTTGTAGTGCACCATATCTGCACTTACATTATACACCATGTCCACCAGAGGTGCATTGCCCTTGTTGATTAGCCAGCCTTGCTCATCCCATTTGGATATTTCCTTTGCATGATGCCTTACAATCTGGAAATGAGCAAGCTTTGGGGAGTGAAATCTAGAGAGGGAACAAAGATGTTGAGAGTATCAAGTGAGAGCCCAACAAAAACAAGACAAACTGGATTTTGGACAACAAAAGCACCATCAATCAAAGTTGTTCCTCCTACTACATGTCCTGATATTCAAGTAATGTATTGAAATTAACAAAGTCACACACGTCAAACAAGGACACAAATTTGAAACGCAGAAGATGAGACTCCACAAACAGTCCTTGAAAAAAAAGTACTCTCACAAGTAAAACAGGAAGAAAAAAATTGGGATCCTGTTCACATTGAATTCAGTTCCAAGAACAAACAACCAAACAACCGTCGCGCAGACAAGAGCAGGAGAAACAGCTCGTCGTTGCAGCAGCACGTCCACGCTAGAATTCTCGCAAGTGTCGTGGCGATTGTGGAATCCCGTCTGTTTGTCCGTCTCACCCATGTCTACTTCTAGAGATCATGCACCAAAGGAAGCTGGAAGAGACAGGAAACTGGAATCGAGTTTGAGCAACATCAAGCTGTTTGGGTCACCCAAAGTAAGTGATGACCTAATCCAATCTTTCACTGGTTTGCAGTTTTTGTGATTCTTTTTTCGAGTTCCTCCATCTCGGATTTCTTTTTTGCGCATTTGCATCCAAAAAAACAAAGTGCGTAAGAGTTGCAAAATTTTGCAAAGATTCTTTTGTTTTAAAGCAGAATTATATACAGTACATGGAGTTGAAGCTGCACAAGATTTTCTTTTGTGTTCCCACTTTCCTTTCATTTCATTTTCTCCAGCCACGTGAATGTATCAAAAGGAAGAGAAAAACCCACCACCCTCCCAAAAATAAGAAAAGAAAGGAAGAAAAAGGAAAAGACGAAACACTGTCTGACTGCACCCAGTTTCATAGCAGATTTTGGTGTCAGAAGGTAATCCTTGCATTCTGTTTGTGCAATCATTGAACAGTGGGAGCTGGAGCAATACCCAATTGGTGCAAATCTTGCATCCCGCATGCTTTTTATGGTAATTTGATATACCGAGGATCCTAACCCTAAAAGGCAATTTGGCAGGTTCAACAGTGATCTCCATAGCTCTGGATCCTTGTTCATAGATTGTGTTGAACCCCAATCTGTTTTTAGTTTAGTGCTTGGGATGATGATTTCAACTAATGCCCAAAGTGAGATTTGTTGAGCTGTATTCTTGTGTCTCCCATGAACAAGAAGCAACTGTAATTTCTACTCTATGGAACATGCAGTTTTCACAATTCACATGAAATCAGAGGGATAGATACAAATTGTTCTTTTGTGATTTGATTTTATGTCAAGCTGTTAACAGTGCACCAAGTACTAGTGATGCTGATTACTGTGTCAAAAACCAGACCATTCTCTCCATTCATATGCATGTAATCCCTATCAATCCCTTGCAACCCTCTTGGTCCGAGTCCTGTGATTGGGTATAACATGCATGATCAGGACAATCCAGGTTGCAATCAATTTTCGAGTATATTAGTTTCATGGGAAAAAATTGATGTTCTTCTGCAGATTACACCATAAACTGTACAGGGGTGGATTGTCTTCTGGAGATTCAAGAACCCTAATGTTATGATGCAAGACAGAAGTTGAAAAATTTACAATGAATTTGTCTGATCACATTTCCAGGCAGAAAGCAAATATGGGGACATAGCAGGCAAGATTGTAGCAGACCTTGGCTGTGGAGCTGGCACACTTGGAATTGCTGCTTGTTTGTATGATGCAGCGTAAATTATCATGACTCTCCACCCCTTTTTTTGAGAAATTGAAACAGGACACAACGGAGAGCAAAACGGCACTGCATTTATGTTTCACTCTTTGGCAGTTTTCAAGTTGTCTGGGCTCTCTAAATGTAGGAGGACAGGTGGGCAGGCAAGTCATAGGTGTCGATGTTGATGCTGATATTTTGAACATGGCTTTACACAACTCTATGGAGCTTGAGGTAGTTTTATTGTCACTCCACAAAGCGAAGGAGCAATCCAATTTCTCTTTTCACAAATATGCTTACATTGATGTTGGATATCAGAGGTTAGTTCTAGTACAAGTGGCACATTTTAGGTCCGATCTACGTATGGTGCAGTTCTGCAATGCTGTTTTGAGTTTAATGGATGCAATTGCAAACTGTTGCCAATGTTTTTCACCAAAACTGTCACATTACTGTCATGAAGGCTTTGGGTGATGCTTACCATGGCAGAGTGTAGGGAACAGGTGGATATGGAACTGATGCAATGTGACCTTGCTCAACCTCTACCATGGCGTGGTAATCTTGAGCTATCACATTTTGTGTGATGTGTTGAAACTTCTGATTTTCTCCTTGTATCTAATACATCACAAACTAAACAGAGTACATTGCATTGCATGCTGTCAAAATTGTAGGATCATTGGTGGATACCATTATCACATTTCCCCCACTTGGTCATCGCCGCAAAGGAGTGCCTGACATGGAGTTTCTTTCAAATGCATTCAAGGTCATGATCCACATTCTAGCAGATTGATGATTGTTCTCTTTCCAGTAACCTTATAAGATTCAAGGCTGTTCTAGCCTGTTCAAGCATGTGAAAATTGAAGATTAATGGTTCAAGTCAACTGTAATTGGTTGTAGTAACACAGGACCATACCGTCGACTGACCATTCAAATATGTGGTCTCGAGGCTCAGCAACATCACTGTTGAGGTTTGTGAACAGGTGGCTCAGACAGTCTATTCCTTGCACAAAACAGCCACTAGAAAGGTATTTTCTCCTCATCTTGTTTTGGTCCTATTGAGGAACGTGTCTTGTGAGTGGAAAATTTCAATGGCAGCAATTGCTTTCATGTGGCAGCAAGTGAAGCAGGCTGCGTTGGGTGCAGGAGCACAGTCTACTGAAGTTTTGTGTGAGGTATGTCTAGAACATGTGGTTTATGGCTTGAAAGGTCGCTACACATCTCTGTGTAATGATTCAAATTTATATCCTGCCCACTCCCACTCCCCAGGACCCTGTTGATAGGCAAATGGCAATACCCACGAGACTATTTTCTTGTATTCTGCAAGAGCAGGACCTGTATACTACCCATTTAAAGTCTCTTAACTAGACTGAGGGAGATGATGGTTTTTTGTAGCTGAGATATGAGCTTCCAGCCCCATACAAGATGCCTGAGGAGGAACAGGAGGCAACAATAGCTTTGGACCTCTGGCGATTTACAATGCAATCCTCAGCAAGAAGTTGTCCAGCAACTTGACTCAATGAAAGGTGACTTCATATTTCTTGAACCATCAGAATTTGATGCATACCAAATTACAAGACCGTAACCTTTGCTCTGAAATTGATGAAGTTCAATTGTGGATCATAATGTTTTGCAGAATCAACATATTCTCAAGGGTTGAAGTTGATTGCAAGATCAGAATCCTCCATAAACTCAACATATTCTCTTATGCTTGTAGCCCCTAAAGAGTAGTACTTGTGGCTCCGGTTTTCTAACACCTGCAAGACCCAGAAACCCCTTCAACTATCAAGTAGCATCACATATGTGCAACATACATTCAGATGAGTGCTTTTGCCTCAGAAAACTCAAGCATCATATATGTGCAATATACATTCAGATTCCTCAATTTCCTCCATTACTTCTTTCGATAATAGCCACCTGTTATGCCTACAGGTGTGAAATTACCAAGATTCCACTCTGGTTTTCATTGCTTTATCTTAGTAATGAAGTAGCAAATCTATGATGATCTTAGTAACATCTTTCTTCACTTATCTTTCTCCTTCAAAACTCACCATTAAGCAGGAGATGTGAGACATTGAAGACCTGAAGTTCATGAGTTAAAAGGAGCTCATTAGAACATGTGGACGCCACTTGGTGCAACAAAGGATGAAAATGACCTCCAATGTTCATTAAACTGAATGTTGAAACAAGTTTGAGTAAATTGTAGCTTTTTGAGTTTCCCAACTCTTCAAAATTCCTTGCCCAAATGACATCATTTCATTGGTAAAAATCTGCATGATAAATACTAAACAAAATGCAAATGATAGAAGTATTTGCAAATTTCCATGAGGCGAGTTTTTAGTGTCTTCTTTGTTGATCCATTGACTCTTCTTATCCTTGTGCAACAAAAGGTTAGCCAATAGTTAAGCATCGGCATTTGGGTGTTGTTCTCATGTGGTTTGAAATTATGCACTTGAGATCATGGCATGTGGATTTGGTCATTTAGATTATGTGATCATTTGGATCAAGATGTCATTGTGGATTAGGTTAATGACAAGGGGAGCTTTGACAAATGATAACATTGTTGGACGTTAATATTGGACATAGTTCCATGATGAATGGAGTTTATTCATATGAATTTTTATCTATGACTTTGTAATTTGTTTATAGTTCACTTGTACTTGTAATTCATTTATAGTTAACTTTCAATTCATTTGTAAATGATTTATAACTAATTTTTAACTCACTTTTAAATGAATTATAATTAACTCTCAATTTATTTTTAGATCATTTAAAAATTAATTATTAGTTCACTCTTAAATTCTTTTAGTTCATTTTTAATTAACTTGTTAAGTCTTAATTAACTCATAATTCATTTATAATATTTTTAAAAACTCTAAATTTCTGGTTGATGAGTATATGAAAACTTTCATAGAAACTTCTTTGAGTTAAATCTTTAAAAAGGTATAATTAAAAATAATTTTTATTATTATGTTAAAAAACAATTTGAGATAGAATCTTTTTCCATAACCTTGTTCCATTTCTTTAGTGTTAATACTTTCATATTTTATCACAATAATTTTCTTTTTACATTTTTATTTTGTATATTTGATTTTAACTTCTTATGATTTTGTTTTGATTTTTATGTTTCGTGTTTGGATTTAAACTTAAGTCTGTCTTTCATCATTCACATTCATAATTATCATGCATGAAATAGTTAAGACATGCAAATATCATCGCACCAAGTCATCGCAAGATGTGTAAAATGTGAACATGGAGTAATTTGAGAGGAAAAAGAAGAAACATTGGGGTGTTTCATATTGATGACATGGATACAAATTTGAATACCTATCATATTGCCACATCTCCATGGGATTGGGATTGGAATGTGAATTAGGATGTGGGTGTTAGAGATCCATTCCCAAAAGTGCTACAAGAAATGAAAATTGGGTTGAGTTCATATTGGGAGGTTTCACAAATGATGACATGGATAGGACATGTCATTGTCATCTCGCCAGGTCACAATTGGACATTGATTGAAATGTGGTTTGGGACATGGATGTAGAGAGCCATTCACAAAAGAGATAAGAGGAAATGAAAATTGGGTTGGGGTCCATAATGGGAGGTTTCACAAATGATGACATGGATAGGACATATCAGTGTCATCTCGCCAGGTCATGACGGGACGTGGATTGGAATGTGGATTGGGACGTGGGGGGGTGTAGAGAGTCGCTTGAGGAAAGACGGAATGAAGTGGGAGAGAAGGGGCTTGCATTAGGGTTTCGTGTTTTGTGCTTGGGTTCTTTCAGCGAGCTCGGGTTGTCGTTGCTGACCTCTGGGTTGTTGTGGCGAGGAGGGTAAAATTTCTAGAGCAAGCGTGCAGTTTTTCCTGTGGTTTGGATTTTCACCCTTGGGAGCCTCGTATTGGAACAGGAGGAAGCTGTGGTTTTTGTGCGCCGAAGGTTGAGCACCATGAGTCAGGCAAAGAAGAAGAATTTCAAGATAGAGCCGTTCAAGCATAAGGTGGAGATGGATCCCAAGTATGCGGAGAAGACGTGGAAAATCCTAGAGGACGCAATTCACGAAATCTATAACCACAATGCCAGCGGCTTGAGCTTTGAAGAACTTTACAGGTATGAGAAGAGAAAGAGAGAGAGAGAGAGATAGGCTTTTTTTTTTGGCAATTAGGTGTGTATATAGGCGGAATCAACGCCGTTGTTCCTTTTTGCCTGCGCTACCTGTTTTTCAGCTGCTGCTGTTTTGGACTGGACCTAACCTGTTTGGATATTCTTGTTTTTATCTTGCCATTTTTTCTGGAATGGCAAAATTTTGCTGGCGACTTTGTTGATGATGATGACCTGTTGGATTTGAATCCCTGCTCATCTCTTTCATGGACTTGTTGGTACCATTGTAGAAACTGCTGTAAGGCCTTTTGGTTGTAGGTGACTTTATCTGGTCTCAGTATTGCCCATCTAGGGTTTGCAAATCTAGTGCTGAAAGATTGTCAGGTTCACTTATTATTGTGTTAGTATTTTCGCAATTCTTCTGCAGTAAGGTGTGCTTGTGGTGGCAGATGTGCTCTAATGTGGAATAATAATTGGCTACGCATAGCTTTTTGCCATAGGGTTTGGTTCTGTGAGTTTTGAATATATGCCAGCGGGAATTGTCATATTACCAGTAGAGCTTTTGATTACTGAAGAATAAGCTAGTTTGCAAAATTCAATGTGAAAAGTAAAGGTTTGGCTTGGTTTTTTTGGAGGCAAGCGTCACAACAAGGGTACTGCATGATAACTTTTGCTTGAATGAGGGATTTTGTATGTTGTGATTCTTATTTGATTGTGGGAATTATTAGCCCTTTTTGGCCACCAGATGTGTGCCTTGTCTGTTTGGTTGGTAAACACATGTATTTGCCTAAAGAGGCATGAATGAATAATGTGCTACTTTCTTGTGTAGACATTGTATATAGCATAGAAGTCTGCCATTTCTAGTCTAAGAATATCAGTTTGTTATGCAGGAATGCCTACAACATGGTGCTCCACAAGTATGGTGAGAAGCTGTATTCAGGGCTTGTGAACACAATGACGCAGCACATGCGTGAGATTGCAAGGACTGTAGAGGCTGCCCAAGGAGGGCTATTTCTGGAGGAGCTCAACTCCAAGTGGCGTGAGCACAATAAGTCGCTGCAGATGATCCGAGATATTCTCATGTACATGGACAGAACATATGTGAACAATTTCAATAAGACCCCTGTCCATGAACTTGGCCTCAATTTGTGGCGAGATAACATTGTGAGGTCTCCGAGGATAAGGGATCGATTGCTGCATACGCTACTAGACCTTGTGCACAGAGAGCGAACAGGGGAGGTGATCAATAGAGGCCTAATGCGGAACATTACAAAGATGCTGGTTGATTTGGGTCCAACAGTTTATCAGGAAGACTTTGAGAGACCATTTCTGGATGCTGCATCAGACTTCTACAGGGTGGAGTCGCAACAGTTCGTGGAAACATGTGACTGTGCTGATTATTTGAGGAAGGCAGAGAAAAGGCTCAATGAGGAGATAGACAGGGTAACTCACTATTTAGATGCAAAAAGTGAGCCAAAAATTACTGCTGTAGTTGAGAAGGAGGTCATTGGGAACCGCATGAAGCTTTTGGTTGAGATGGAGAATTCAGGGTTGGTGTCCATGCTCATTGATGACAAGTATGATGATTTGGGACGCATGTACAATATGTTCCGCCGGGTGTCAACAGGCCTGCAGACAATCCGTGACCTCATGACAGCTCATTTGCGGGACACTGGAAGGCAGCTTGTTCTGGACCCAGAGAGATTGAAAGATCCTGTTGAGTTTGTGCAACGGTTGCTTGATGAGAAGGATAAGTATGACAAGATTATCCAGCTTTCATTTGGCAACGACAAGACATTCCAAAATGCACTGAATTCATCATTTGAGTATTTCATCAATCTCAATGTTAGGTCACCGGAGTTCATCTCACTCTTTGTGGATGACAAGCTAAGGAAGGGTTTGAAAGGGGTGAGTGAAGAGGATGTGGAGTCAGTGCTCGATAAGGTGATGATGCTGTTTCGCTACTTGCAAGAGAAGGATGTCTTTGAGAAGTACTATAAGCAGCACCTGGCAAAACGCCTGTTGTCAGGCAGAACTGTGTCGGATGATGCAGAGCGCAGTCTCATTGTGAAGCTGAAGACTGAATGTGGCTATCAGTTCACATCAAAGCTGGAAGGTATGTTCACAGATATGAAGACTTCACGAGATACAATGCAGGGTTTCAATGCAACACTGGCAGGAAGTGAAACCAATGAAGGGCCAACTCTTGCAGTGCAAGTGCTCACAACAGGATCATGGCCAACACAGTCTGGTGCAAGGTGCAACCTGCCAACAGAGATTCTTTCCATGTGTGACAAGTTCAAGCAGTATTACTTATCTACTCACACAGGTCGGCGATTAACATGGCAAACCAACATGGGTACGGCAGACTTGAAGGCCACATTTGGAAATGGAAATAAACATGAGCTCAATGTGTCCACATACCAAATGTGCATTCTTTGTCTGTTCAACAAAGCAGATCGCCTGATGTACAGAGAAATTGAGCAGGCAACAGACATACCTGCATCAGATCTACAGAGAAGTCTGCAGTCTTTGGCATGTGTGAAGGGTAAAAATGTCTTGCGTAAGGAACCTATGAGCAAGGACATCAGTGAGGATGATGTGTTTTTGGTTAATGACAAGTTTTCGAGCAAGTTCTACAAGGTGAAGATTAGTACTGTCGTTGCACAGAAGGAGAGTGAACCTGAGAAACAGGAAACACGCCAGAAGGTGGAGGAAGATAGGAAGCCACAGATTGAGGCTGCTATTGTCAGAATTATGAAGGCCAGACGGCTTTTGGATCACAATAATATCATCAGTGAGGTGACAAAGCAACTACAAGCTCGCTTTCTTCCTAATCCTGCTGTGATCAAGAAACGAATTGAATCCTTAATTGAGAGGGAATTCCTAGAAAGGGACAGTGTAGACAGAAAACTGTACCGTTATTTGGCCTGATGGTCTGTATAGAGAGAATGTCAGGTATAGTTGACCAGCACAGATACAGTGCTTTGCTTTGGATGGTAACATTGCCTGCATGTTTCCCTTGTGAATAGTGGACTTCAGTCAGCTATGGTAAGTTTGGAATTCCTTTGTGAGTTGCCATGTAGTTCACACTAGTCAAGGTCGTCCTGCTTCTATTAAAGTGCCAGTCATGGGCGCAGATTTCACACTCTTGTTAAGGCAGCATTGAATACTGGTGAAGTCGAACTGTGATGCAGATGCTAATGAAGGTGTTTTAGTAGCACTTGTTCTGCATCATCTAGATTTGGTTCAGTCAGATAGCAGATACAAGTGACTTTTGGTCATCAAGGCCAGCCAAGGTCTTGTATCTGACATCTTTATCTGAAAGGGCAAAAGCAGGAATCCTCAGTGCAGTTATTCTTGTTCTAGAAATTCTGATCCTGAAGGTTATCAATATCAGTCCCCAGAAAGGAAATAATTTGAATGCCTTGGCACCTCCTTATTGTACTGTGCAAGGTCTTATGTGGATGATGCTCTTGGTTCAATGTTTGAAATTGCATTTTTGCTAAGATGTCTACATGGAGGTAAATGTTTTGTGCTTTTAGATGTCCTGGTACTACAATCTGATAACCTGCATTTTTTATGATCAAATGTTCTGCCTTTCAGTCCAGAATCAGCAAATGTAACCCTCAGCTCTATGCTCAGCTGTTAAGTGTCACAAATGGTGATGGAAAGACAAGACTGAGGTACTGCTCTGTTCCTGAACCATTGTAAACCATTCAACCTTTCTACTCCTGCTGCATATGTTTTCAGCACACTCTCCATTATCAGTCCGTAAGAATCCTTCTCATGCCAACCTTGCAACCAACACTTGAAGGGAAGATACAAGATAGTTATGTATTCAAACAAAAGATGTCCACTTTCACCTATACTTGCCATCAAAAGACAAATGTTGTACCAAATCCATTTCTCATGCAACTATCAATTGCACAATTTGGGCAATTTGGAGAAGCCAAAGCATCAAGAGGTCAAAACATGTTTGGAAATGTGACAGGACATCAAAAATTGATAAAAATGGTGGGATTTTGTAGGTGTTAATAGTTGTTAAATATGCTGAAGATTGTGTGAACATGTTCACCAAGGTAGGGGGAATTTTTGCCCTTGGATTGGAACCTATGACATTATCATAAGGATGCATGTGGGATTCACCCAAACATTACATGAATAATTTCATAACTGAATAAATGTTAAATTAGTGATTTCAAGTGAGAATAGCATTAAAGGTATGGATGGAAGTCAATTTGGTTGACTTCATAGTTGCCAAACATGCTAGATTTTAGGGAGAGGGAATGCCAAACAATACAAAAGTTCGTCCACAAGAAAGATGAATATTTTACAAGTCTGCTAATAGGTGGCATAATTCAATTGGTCACAAGATAATATATTGTTGATGTGTGCTAAATGTTGATCAAACCTAAATGAAAAGTTGGGGGGGGGATTAATTGTTCCAATATTTGAAGGGATTGTTTGAAAGGCATTAGGTTTGAATTTTCTCCTTCAAGCTTTGTTGTCTTATATGCAAATTATAATGCACCTAATGAACTCATGTTGTGTTCAAAAGGTTGGGTTTGTATGTGTGTTAGGCTTCAATTTATTCAATCCACCTTTGTATTGAAAAGTTTATTTCATCAATATCCTTTATGGGTCCGAAGTCTGAAAGCATGTTGGGCTATATTGTACATGTAACGTTCTAGCAGAAATCCCTAGTAGAGATTTAGATGGTTTTTAGATGAAAACCTTAAACTTTAAACCTAATTCTCAATGACAAAGAAAATCCCCTCTCTAATGCACAAAGGAGACAATATGGAGAAATATGAGGAAATTTCAAGAAATTTAATATAACCCATGGAAAAATACTATGAAATTTATAAGTTGAACAATTTGGTTAAAATTTATCTATGATCTTTGGGTCTATTTTCTTGGAAAGAATTGTAGATGTCTATTGTCATCCCAAATTGTACATAGACTGACCTTTTAAAAAGTTTCATATTGGGTGGTAGTCTATTAGGTGTGTACAAGGTTTTGTCGTGTTCTTTTCTTAGGTGTTATTACTATAACTTTTGCTTTCCATAGGGACAATTAGCAAAAAAATTGAGAACTTGGAATTAATTTTTTATAATTTTTTAAAGAAAATTAAACTTCTTGAAGGTATCAATACTTATTTTTGGTGGGGATACATTATTTGTAAATCAGATTTTTGATATTTAGTTCTATGGAAATCACAAGCTTTCATCCTTTGTCATCCATGATAGAAGGTGCACAAATTGACTTTCACTACCCATGTGAAACAAACCTACCCACTATTCAGAATATATGGTCATACTTACACAAAAAATTGCATGGAAGATTTTGCAAAAAATAAGAGAAAGCATTTTCAAGTATTGATTAATAATAAATGATTCAATAACACAAATATAATTCATTTCAAAAAGCTAACATCAAATTTACATATTAGAAATCATGTCATTGAATTATACTTAAGTGAGATGAAATTTTGAACATATTAATGGTTGTTAAACTATATAAATTTAATTTATCAATCCATAACCAAACATTTATCCATAAGGTTCATGAGATAATGCTAGTATTTGAATGTTCCTTTGGGTATCTAATGTTTCTTGAGAAAGTTTATTAAATTTCATGAAAGATGTGAGGTGACAAGTGACAACTATGAGATAGAGCTTGGTTGTTCAAGAGAAGACACGATCATACATTGAGCAAGCACCAAGTGATGATTTCATTCTTCTTGCTATTGAGATGTATGGGTGTCTTCATTTTTGCTTTGATTCATTTTTTACCACTTGTGCACAAATCAATATTGCGCATCATTAGCGGCTTCTTTAGTTCCCTCAATGCTTGTTTTTTACTATTGACAACATTTATCCATAGCCCTACAATGTGCACAAGCCATAATGATTCTTCAACGAGCTATTGCACTTGGTCGAAATTTCTCATTTCTTCCACACGTCATAATTAGTGCACCTCCATCACTAGCCAATTTGTGGCAAACGACAATTCTTTTTTCTTGAGTCTTCTTTGTTATCATTGATTTTCATTTCATAGTCATGAATCTTCTTTGCATAAGGTCTTTACTTGATTTTGTAGATTGTTTGCTTTTATTTATTTTTTGGTTATGTCTACTTGTGTTCTCATTTGCCTTGTACTTTTGCTAGATGGGTTCCCATCCTTGATTTTTATTTATAGGGTTTTTCTTCTTCTCTAGATGAATATATTTTTAGTTTATCAATAGTTGAAGTTTGTCTAGCAAAAAAATCCAAAGCTTTGATGACACAATTTATTCATTTTGGGGGTTATAATGAGATTGGGAACATTGAATTTGATGTAGTTATTACTGACCATACAATATAAAATTAGAACTTTCCATTGTAGCTTTTTCAAAATTTGTCAACTTCATGTTGTGAAGTTGCAAATGCTTTAAAAATGGTATTGGATATAATTCCTTGACCAAAGAACATGATTGAAATTTGGCTTCACACTTTTTTTAACATGTTACAATTTTATGGTGACATCATGTCATACATAGTAAGTAAACATGTAGTAATTTTTTAAAGTTTTAGTTTCTAATAATTCAAACATCATAGTTGGAAAACATTTTGAATTAATGTTGAATAATATCTTCTTACAACAAAAGAACATTTAATTTAATGATACATCCTTATTTTAAATAAAGTTAATTGTGTTTTGGTTCAATTGTGGGGGTAATGTTCCACATAAGGAACTTTTTTTCCTTTGGGATCACTTTTACATATTAAATTTATCCCATCCATGAAATCCTACAATTTCAAATTGTCTTGTAATTTTTTACACTTCTCAAATGATGAAGAAGGCATCGATAAGTTGTTCATGGTCATGTGTAAGAAGAGGGGGAGTTATGTCTAATCCATAATTTGAAAAAAGGTTGGACATTGCAATCCTTCAATCATTAAATTACCATTTGCAAGCATGAATATCAAAAAATATAAAATATGAATCTACATTAACATTTTTAATAATAATGGTAAATTTTGATGCTTTAAAATATGTGAATCAATGATACAAAATAGAAAAATTTAATAATTTCTTTATGTTCACTAAATTACATGGTCAATAATTTGATTGAAAATGAATTTGAATATTGCAATTTAACACATTTCAACAATGATGTATTGAAGAAATTTTCTTTCTTCAACCATTATTATCTTTCTCATACTATGTCCAAATAAAAAATTAAAAACTTCATTCTAGAAGATTTTTTGAAGATGTTCACATATTTAATATTTATATATTTTTTAAAATGACTAAAAATACATTTGAAACTTCCAATTTAATACATTTCAATAATGGTATTTTGAAGAGTTTTTCTTTCTTTAACCATTATTATCTTTCTCATACTTTCTCCAAACAAAAATATTTAAATTTCATTCTAATTTTTTTTCCAAGATTTTCACACATATAATATGAAAAATGAAAAATCAATAATTTGACTCAAAATGCATTTGAATTATTTTATTTAATACATTTCAATGATATGTTTTGAGGAAAAAAACAATATTTCAAATAACATAATTTGTGAATCAGCCTAATTAAAACAACATTGATATTTTTGTTTTAGAAAATATTTTATTGTTGATGATTACATATAATTTGATATTATATCTCCCAACATTTTAAACATATATTAATAAATAGGAAATTTATTTAAAAGTCATTATATTCCATATAATTATTTAATAACTAAATTAAACATGTAATACTTAATTTATTAAATGCATAATATTATGTTATTTGAAAAAAAATTATAATGTTATTTAAAATATTAATATTATATGTAAACTTTTTAATTATTAATCTCTACATGTAATTTTTTGGTATTGTAAATTGTATTAATATTTATTTTGAATAATATTTTCATCTATTTTTTGCAAAGGTATTTTCATTTATGAAAATAAATTTAATACAAACTATAACATGTTTTAGAAGTTGTATGAGTACCAAATCTCCTAATATATTAGTAAATACTTACATTCAATAAATAATTATTTTATTAATTTATAAATAATGAATATTAAAAAATGAACCATAATGAATTAAACATGAATTTTCACCCATGGTGAAAATTGCAGTAGGTTAAAATATTAGTTAATGAACCCATTTCACTATGAGATTTCACTTTTAAGGCCTCATAGTGAACTAGACCCATGTTTCTCAATAGTGTAATTATGCCAACTTCATTGAAAATGGTTCTACCCATGACATTTTCAAAACCTAAACATCTTGAAATTTACAATTCACACTAGTATTAGAAGTCTTATTCTGTTTTTTGGGATTAAAAGCACACAAATTTTCAACAATGATATGGTTAGGGTTTTCAAAAGGTTCAAACATTTCAAGAAGTATGTTAGAATTTTGAAGTGGAAAGTTGTCAATTTAGGGTTTTGCAAATGGTCCTTTGCTCACCGATATGATTAAATTTAAGTACATCAAAATAAATGAATTCATCAAATGCAAGGGCTTTTTTTGGGACTTGACCACCAAATAAATATTTAAATTTGAAATCATTTGGAGTTTGTAACCATGGAGGCATGTTTAAAATTTTAACTTTCAAGCAACAAAATTGATTTAGAAGTGAAAATTTAAGAGGTTTAACAAAAAAAGGTTCATGTCAAATGTAACATAAATTTGAATGCACATGGTAGAACCTCATTATAGTCTATAATGTTGTAACAATTTAAACAAAAATGTGTGCATTATGTGTTTACAACCTCACACAAGAAATCCAAACCAAATGTTGAAAAGCCCAACCCTTGCAATTTAATTGGGTATCTAAACAAACATTTTTGATAGTCTAAAGGTCTTAGGTCACAATTCATTGATGTTGTGTGTGGCTACAACTTCATAAAAGAAATCTAAACCATGAACTTGTTTCATGTGTGCTTGCAACTTCATACAACAAATCCAACCTAGGAGCTTCATACCATGTATCCATTCAACATCATAAAAAATAAATGAACCAAGAGCTTGTTATTATGTGTGTTTGTAGCAATAAAAAAGAAATTTGAACTAAGAGCTTGGCACTACAAAAAATACAAACAAAGAACTTAGATCTTAGACTCTTGAATCTTGATTCCTATGCATAAAAAAAAGGCCCATGTTTGGAAGTGAAAATTTGATTAAAAAACCCATTAAAATTCAAACTTTAAAATTTCGACATGAATATGGAATTGACCATTGAGCAAATGTTGAACAATGAATGAGAGAGTGAATGATGAAAGAATGAGTGATAAATGTTGAATAATGAGGGCCATGATATTTGGCACTACATATTGTCCACATAAGTTCACTAAAGTTGAGTGAGTTGATTCATTGATTCAAGAGTCAACATTCCACACAAAAATAACTATGAACATTGAGGTTCGAGATTAAACGACAAGGTGAACATTAAGCAAGTAGTGAGCCATTGAATGCCAAGGTTCAAAATTGAATAACAATTCACAATTACAACTTGTAAAGAACTTACAAATTGCAAGGAAAATTATATAGAACAAAAACGTTGAAGCAAAACCTTGAACTGACTATTTAGAGTTTAAACATATAACACTAATAGAAAATGGCCATTTTGCAACTAATCCATGCAACTAATTTTGAATTGCAAGCAACATTTACAACTAAAATCTTAATAGTCGCATTGAACAAGTTGCATCTCACACTAGTTGTAAATGACAAAGAATTTTGGATGAAAGAAAAAGTCAATAAAATATAGTTTCATCCTTTGACTAAGCATATACATATTGTTGCTTATGACTAAAATGTGACTTTTTTTATGAACAATGGGAGCAAGTGAAGTTTTGCCACATGTCCCAATTTTTAATAATTTCAAATGTTTTATTATAATTTTGAAATAATTTGAAACGTTTAGTTTTTATGTTTGAATGGTTTAAGATTATGACACATGGTGCAATAAAATTTTGCCATGTGGCATATAAATTGAATTTGGCTAAAATAAATGTAAATCAATATATATTATATTAGGTCAAATTAAGTAAATAGATAGGCATGTAGCTATTTACCTACCTACCTACCTACCTAAGTTAACCTACTTACGTAGGTAAATAAATAGGTAGGTAGAATCTACATACCCATTTAGTTAGATTAGGCTAATTAAATATCTAGTTAAAACCTATTTACCAGTTAGACTAAATACCTAGTTTGGTAGTTAAGTAAGTAAGTCAGCGAGGTAAGTAAATTAAGTGTAAATACACAAATATTTTTATTTTATTTTGGGCTTTTTCTTGATTCATCCCATATGCCCATGGTTTTAAACATGAAAGTGTAGGACAAAACATCTTGTTTATTTACTTTTCAAGATGAAAATGAGAACCGAAACATATGGGATAAATTTTTTAGTTGCAAGAAGTTTGTGACTAAACATTTTTAGTTGCAAATTACTTGCAACTAAAAAGTTTATCCCATATTTTTATAATCATTTAAAATTTTGTAAATGATAATTAAGTAGGTAAATGATTACTTAATTACTTAACTACTTAACTAATAATTTTAATAATTCAATACTTAAATTACTAATTCAGCAACATGTTAATTAATTAATTAAAAATCAATAATTAAAAAAACTAATTAACCAATAAACTAGCCAACTAACTAATTATATATAATATCAATCATCAATAATTACATAATGAATGAATGATATTATTAAATATTATTAAATATTATTAAATTTACTAGTTAAGAAAAAAATATTGTTCAAAAAATGATTATAATGATATATGAACTAATTTAATTAATTAATACTTGGTTAATATTGAGATAATTAGTTAATTAATAATAACTTAATAATTAATAGATAATAAAAAACAAATCAATAATTAAAATAATGACTAATCAATAACTATTAACTATTAATTTTAAATGTTAAATATTAATACTAAAAAATTTAATAATATAGTTAGTAGCTAGCCTAGGTTAATTACTTTATTATAATTATTCCTTTTTTTCCATTTTATAGGTAATAATAAATATAAATAAATGATAATAACGTTAATTGAATTATTATTGTAATTAGTTGGTAGCCAAAATTAGCTATTTTATTTTGATTATTCATATTATTATTTCACTTTTTATAGTTATTTATAAACTATTATTATAAATTAAGTTTTTAATTAAGTTTTTAAAAAATATATATTTTTCCTTTGAAATAATTTCTACATTTATATAATAATTTATTAGATTTCCTTACTAACTATTACACTAATTATTATAAACTAAATAAATAAATTTCAGGAATTGATTATAATCATTGACTAATCAAGAAGTACTGAATATTAATTTTAAATTTGAAAAATATGTATTAATTACTTTAGCAATTATTATAATGTAATAATACTTAATTTAGTTGATTATTTCTAATAATAATAATAATAATAATAATAATTTTGTAGCTGGCCTTGGTTAGCTATTTCATTATTATTATATATCTTATTATGTCACTAGTTAAAGCTGTTATGATTTATTATAATAAATATTTACTTTTTAAATGAATAAAATTTTTAAAATAAAAATAATGGTCATTTGAAAATAATTTCAGTAATTATATAATAATTGATTAGAATTTTCTAGTTATTATTCTGGTAATTAGTACACATAAATACATAAATATTAAAATATAATAAAATTATTATTTGAAGTACTAAATAATTTAGGTTAAAAAGTTTTTGTTCATATTTTTAGTATTCTATCAAGATAGCTTCTATCTTGATTATAAATATCAATATATAATAGTAATAATGATAATTTCAGTAGGCATAATGGTCTTAATTTCAGTATATATATAATATTAATATCGTCATCATTATCATTATTATGTAAAAACATAATAATTAAAAATTTTGATCAAAGATAATGTTGAACATTAATTTTTTATTATCATAAGGCAATTAATAAATATAAATAATATATTTTAATAATAACATTAATAATAATAAATGTCATTTGTAATAATTATAATTAGGATGCATGATAGCTTGGATAAACTTATAATATGGTCACAATATATTTTAAAAATGTCTTATGAAAAACTTTAATATATTCAAAATATACACCTAATGTAACCATAATATGAAGGCCATTGAAAGTTAATAATAATTCTTGAATACACGTGCAATATGGTCATTCATATATATTCAAAGTATACAATTGGGCTCCACGTTGATTCGCACTACTAGTGATAGTGATTAAATTATTTTTTGTGGACATAATAATTTTGTTGTAATCAATTTTTTCTTTTCAAAAAATAAAATTTTATAAATTTCACTATGTGTCATTTTGGTCCATTAATTTTTTTTTCATTCTTGATTTGGTAAGCAAAATGTCAACAAAAATTCAATTTATTAGATAAGTTTAAAACAATATACATATAAGCGAACGAAAAAAACATTGAAAGGATGTAAAAATAATATAAAAATAGAAATAGATGAAACCATTGAAAGGGTGCAAGATAGACTTCAAGAAATAAATTTTAAATGAATTTGATTTATAACGAATTATAATTCGAAATGATTTTATAATTGTCATAGTGACGATCACCAAAATACCCATCGTACATAAACTAGTTCCAATGAAAAATGTCATTGGAATTTGTAAATCTTAATATATCCAACTATACCTTTTAGAATATACAAAATACACCTTTGTATATTCATATAGTTGTGACTAGATTAATCACATTTGCAACTAATGGGACGTAAGTTGCTTTTCTTGGATGAAAATCAAATTAAATGTTTTCATATGGAAGGATGGAAATCGAAATAGTTGCAAATTGTGGTTGCAGTGTAGTTACAAATATGAGCAAAACCAAAAATGGTTGCAAAATTGTCCAAACATAGTCACAAATGACTAATAATAAGATATAGTGGCAAATAGAGTTTTCTTTGTGAATTTTTCTATTTTGAAAGAAATTAACTTTGTGATTTGTCATCCCAATATTTAAGTCCAAAAATTGTGCATTTTCATTCAAAGAAAACATTACTATTGTAGTATTTGGGCCAATTCAACACTAATTATATTATTATTTTCAGAAATGTCGAATTTTTTAAAAATATTTTATTTTTGAGATTTTTTTCTAAAAAAATTTAAAAATCCTACTTGGGGAACGCCCCACTTTGAGGGTGTTACCCTACATATTAGGCCATGTCCATGTGGCATCCATCCCGAGGATTCAATATTGCAAAAATCAATTTGATAAAGGAATGGAGAAGATGTGGGATGTTTGGTGTAAGGGGGTTTAGTGTTTGATGAAAAATGAATTAAAATAAACTAAAATTTTGAGCTTAAAATCTTAGATCATTGCATCTTTGCTTATGAAAATACAAAGAAATATTGTAAAGCCTTAGATAGTGCACCCATCGGCACTTAAGTCACTCAAAATGAACTAAAAATGATGAAAATATGGGGCTGAAACTAGAGAGGGCTTTACAGCTATGTTTTCAAAAAAAATTGAGGCAAACTATCATTCATCCTCTTCCATGTTTTCTGCATTGGTCCTTTTACTTCTGACACTCAAAGAACTTTTGTAGCCCTCGAATTTGGGAGTCCAATGACACAAAAAAAATGCTCACTTTGGCTAAGGAATGAGAAAAATATTGGAAATTGTGCGATGGTGATCCGTACATGTTTGGTGATGAGTGATTCTGTGTTATGCAAAAGTCAACCTCTGCAAAAAAAAGAACTTAAGCAATGAATTCTCCAGGGTCCAGGATTAAAATGAAGGCATCTAAAAACTAAGCTAAAGAATAATAACTAGTGTGAACCCCGTGCATAATGCACAGGTGTGTTATAGGAAACCCCAAAGTTTATTTTAATGTAAAAACTTAAAATAACCTAATCAAGGACAATACTCCAAGCCTTAAAATGAAGGATCTAAAAACTTGGCTAAACAATAATGTGAAACCCTAAAAGTCTATTTTGATTTGTAAAAGACTGACTAAAGACCCTAATCAAGGGGTACTTCAACTTGAAGCAGAGTGTTTTTTTTTCCTCCAATTTTCTATTGTTGTGTTGATAGTGAACATCCCAAGAGGGTATTTATCAGTGTGAAGGGGGGAGGGGGAGGGGGAGGGGTAGTGGCCAAGGCCATGGGCATTATGGAATAAGGGCTTGCGTGAGGCAGAGCTGAGGTGGGCCTGATTTTGGTAATGCCCATTGCTGAGGGTGTAAGGTTTAGAAAAAAATTGACAAAAAAATATTTTACAAGAAAGTAAAAGTATTCTTCCATGGTGTAAAAATCATGTGCCTTCAATAAATTAAAAAAAAAATTCCCATGATACCTAGTCGGTAGTACTATGGGGAAAATGAATGATTGGGCTTTACGAAAACATAACAAGTTATGAAAATTATAAAAACTCAAATATTTCACCATGCAAAAATATAATCTTCAAAAACTCCTCTCAAAGAAATCAAAATCCGTCTTGATATTATAACTCTATAACTAATCTCAAGTTTCAACACAAGCCAAAATATCATCTTTCAAAAAATCCTCAGATAAAAATAGACCTAATATTATTACCTAGGGGCCAAAATCCATTAAGCTACTATACTCTATAATGAATCTAAACACAATATCCTTGCCTTTTGGTAGGCAAGGCCAATAAAAACCCATAGGAATTATGTTTTCGTAAAGCTTGTTAGCTTTTGACACCAGGTAGGACAATTTCTCGGTATACTAGGGGGAAAAAAAAAAAAAAAAGACCACAAATTTCTTTACATAAATGGAAACATGTTCCTAAAACTTATACAAATGGTAGTGAAAATTTTGGTTTATAAAATGCCAACAAACCAAAATCTGACTTGAAATGTGATGAAAAAAATTCAAAAAAAGGTTTTCTTCAATTACTTGGCAAATTTTTCCCCAAAAAACAGGAAATATGAGACAGAAATAAATAAATAAATAAATAAATATGTTGCATTTGTGAGAAATGTCTCAAAAAAGAAAAATGTCGGGGACAAAAATGAAAGGATCTAATAAAAACTTAGCTAAATATTAATGTCAAATTCCTCTAAAAGTTGATTTTTGTATTAAGAAATAGCCTCTAAAATCTTTAACCTATGGAATTAGGAAAACCCTAAATCTGACAAGCACCTGCTCCGAAGTTCGTCTTCGTCTTCGTTCGCTCGTTGGTGCGCATCGTCGCAATGACACTTTCCGATCAGTTTTCCGTAGTGAGCGAAGGGAGACGCAGCGTTTGTTGTTGCGCTTTGATTTTCTGCTTGTTGTTTAGGGTTTTACTTGATTTGTGAGCAGTGTTTTTGCATTGAAAGTAGTAGCTACCTGAAGACAGAGAGAGACAGAGAGAGAGATAGACAGAGTGGACGCAAGCAACAGGAGCAGCCGCAGTCTCAACAGCATCAGAGCGTCTGACAGCAACGAGTTGTTTTCTTTCCTTGTTGCTGGTATGTTATGTTATGTTGTTTTAGGGTTCTTCTTCATGAGTCGGTATAGACGGATGAGGGTTTTGTGTTTGATAGCTGTCTGTCAGGTGCATGCTTGATGGTGTTAGTAATAGTGACCTGACCTGTTTCGAGATGGAGTTTGGGAAATTTGGAAGGCTGAATGCACTTGTCATCAGATTTAGTGGTAATTTAGGGTGGGTTGTGAATCCTTGTGGGGGTGGGAGGTGAATATTTGTGTAATTGCTTTGCGTTCCATCATAGTATGAAATTATACTTGGCACTCTCATCTGTTGACATTTTTTTATTGTTGTTGGGCAGCATCCTTTTTTGTTCTTTGTTCTTTCTTTTTCTCTTTGTCTTGTTTCCTCGGGTTGGAGTGTTTTAGCTTCTCTATCTGGCTTGAGGGTCAAGGGCTCTTTGATTGATTACTGCTTTCCCTACTTTCTATTTATCTCTGTGTTCAATTAGGCTTATGATGAGTAGCTGATATGATTTTTTCAGGTTCATACATTGCCATGATTTCTTTGTGCTCATTCGATGGTGTTGTTGGAAGGTAGCTGTAGATATTAGTTGTGTTGTCGGAATCTGTGGGTTGGAAGTATGGCTGCAGTAGCTAAATTCATGTGTGTGCTGCAGGTTTGTTTGTCTCTTAGTGGAACAGAACACAATGGCTGGAACGGGGTCTTCAGGCAATTCTGATATTCACAACTTGTTCAATGGGGCTCCTCCAGGGAGTTACCCACCACAATATCCTTCATATCACGCTTATCCCCCTGGTCAGTATCCTGCTGCAAGTAATTTTCCCTCCAATGCAAGCTCATTCCCAAGCATGCCTGTACAGTCTTACCAGTATGGAGCTGGACCACAACAGCAGGGGCCATCCCCTGTGTATCACTCTTATATGCCATATCCACAGGAGCATGGACCCAGGCCACAGGCGCCATATGCCTTGAGTAATTTCAGTCAGCAGCAGCAACAACCACAGCAGTTTGCACAACCTGCCCCTGTTTCACATCATTCACAGCCCAATGCTCCTCTCTCATCACTCCCACGGTCTCCAATTCTGCATGGCAGTGGCAGCCCAAATCCAGCTTCTGCACTGCCACTGGATGGTGCCCGCCTTATGGCTCTATTGACCACCCATTCTGAAGTTGATGTTCCAAGCAAAGAGGATGAAACCCCTCTCTACACTGAGGGACCACCTCAAAGTTCCATGGAGCATCCTCGCTCTTCACATGGAAGTGTATCAGAGGTTTCTTTGCCCCCCCCAGCTATAGCCCCAGCAATGCCAACTGCCCCACCTGTAAATTTGGTGTTCTCCTCTCCATCTTCCAGATTTTCCAGTAGCAAGCTGCCAAAAGGCCGGTTTCTGAGAGGAGAACATGTTGTATATGATGTGGATGTGCGGAGGAGCGGGGAAGCCCAACCACAACTTGAAGTTAGCCCCATCACTGTTTACACATCTGATCCAGTCCTACTAATGGGAAGGCAGATAGCAGTAAACAGGAGGTACATATGCTATGGGTTGCGAGGAGGCAATATCAGAATTCTCAATGTCAACACTGCTTTGCGAGCCCTGCTTCGTGGTCACACCCAGGTATAGGAGTGACTAGCCTCATCCTGTGTGCCTGTCACCCATGGATCATGATGTGAGCTGTTGTTAACTTTCCAGGTTTAGTCTTTAGAGGTGAGGCCTAAATTGACCATGTAGAAGCTTCAGTCTTCTGTGTGTGGTGGTTGTCATGTTGAGTTGATGTTTTTTCTTTTGGTGACAGAGGGTGACAGATATGTGTTTCTTGGGGGAGGATGTGCATTTGCTTGCAAGGTAACCTTTCTTCACATCACTCAACCTCTTCAAAATTTACTATTCCTTAATTCATTCTATTGGATTAGTTCTGGCTTGGCAGCAATCTTCCACAGTTCCAGAATGCGTGAAACTTTCCAAAGAGATTCATGGCATGCCTGTACTCTGTCCTCTGATTTAATCTTGAACTAGCTATTGGCTTCAACCTGTGGACATACTGCAATACTCCATCCTCAGGCTCAAATCACAACTAGATCCATTCAAGATGCCACCAATGATAGCCAACCTGGATATGTTGGTCACTGGGTAAACTGGTCATCTGATGTGTGGGAACGTAGGCACATCTGAGTGCTTGGGGGAAGAATACACAACCAATTTGTCACCTTGACTCTAGTTGCAAATGGTACCTATGTCTGGAGGCAGCCCTACATGAGAATATAACCAGGCATGCTCATTCAGCACACAGTTGCATCATTTCTTAGTTTTCTCTCCAGTTTAAGGATTTTTTGCAAGGAGGAGGGATTTACATTGTTTCCTGTATAAACCAGTGCCAGTGCAGATGGTCGTGTTTTGGTTCGGAAGATAGTGGAGGGTCAGTCAGAGGATGGGAAACCAATGATTTCAGACCAGACTTTTCTGGCTATACAAGTGACTGGTGATTGGGAGGTGTCTCATCCCCGTGTTTGCTGGCATTCACAGATTCAGGTGGGTATTTTGTTTACCTCCTTGGGAGTCCAGTATTGAGCAGTTGGTATCATTGTGATTAGTATGCTGTTAATTCATATGTGTCTGTAACAAGAGGGTGGAGTTAGCCCTCCTTGTCATTTAATGGATGGTATGGAAGGCTTCTTTCCAGTCTTGTTAATGGACAGTGGGTGACAATCATAAGAGAATTGTTCAGAGAATGTGGGTTGATAGGCTATTCTTGATAAGTGAAGCAGGTTTCTATCAAGTTATGTGGAGAATGAAGACGTGGAATTGAATACACAGCCTTATACTATGTATGCAGGATGTCTTGGTGGTGGCCATTGGCAAGTTTGTGTTGACAATTGATATAGGCAAGGTACAGCAGAAAGCCCCTCCAGGGGGATTCAGTGCAGAGCAGCCAATAGTTTGTCAGGTGGAGAGCCCATTAGAAGGTGTCCATGTGGTGGGGACTCATGAAGAAGATGTCAGTGACCTTGCGGTTCCTTCTTTTGGTTCCTCTTGTGTGGCATCAGCCTCTCAGGATGGCACTGTGAGTTATGCTCTTTCCCTTTTCTTAGCTGCTCATTGACTTGTTTTTTGTGACTTGCTTATCTTTCATGAGGTAGAATCACAGGCTGGATTGGGTGTGTAGAGGATTCCACGATCTTTCCTTGTCATGGTCAGGTAATTATTAGCATCTAGGGCATGATCTGAAATGTTGTTCTCATTTGCCCTTTGTGGCTGATTGTTTGACCAGATGAGGATCTGGGGTGACAAGACAAGAAGCCTCTTGTCAGACATTGTGCCACATGGAGGGGAGGCCGTGAGTGCAGTGGCCTTTTTGTCAGCACCACGTCGCCCTGACCATCATGTCATCCTTACTGCGGTACATCTTCTATGTTGCATTGGTCCTTAACTCTGATGTGGATCATAACAGAAGCTGGAGAGAAATTGATCAAAGGCTGGCAGAGAAGCAAGTGCCATATGGAAGGAGATTGTGATGTTTTGCTTGAATGCGATTATGGTTACCTACATCATGTTTTAGTGGATTTTCTTCTATGATCTTATAGTATGTTTTTGTGTATTCTGCAATCTCATAGATATGTTTTTTTGTGAATTTTCCTCATCTTTTGTGTACATAACTGAACTCTTTGTTGCATAATTGGGCAGGGTCCCCTCAATCGGGAGCTAAAACTATGGGCATCAACTGGTAGCCCAGAAGAATCACCATCAAAACCCAATACAGGGATGTGGAATTGCATTCAGACCCTGGAATTCCAGAGCTCAACTGCTGCAGGCAAACTTGAGAATGCTTTTTTCAACCAACTGGTTGTGGCACCTTGGGCCAGCCTCATCTTGTTGGCAAATGCAAAGAAGAATGCTATCTATGCAGTGCATGTTGAGTTTGGGGTTGGCTCAGTTCCTGCCAGAATGAACTATTTGGCAGAGTTTTCAGTGAAAATACCTATTCTTAGCTTCACAGTCACAGAGGAGACAGAGGGTACTGTCCAAGTTTACTGTGTGCAAACACAAGCCATACAACAGTACATCCTAGATGTGTCACAGTGCTTGCCTCCTCCTGATGAAGAATACAACTCAGAACCTATGTCAATGCTGGACAAAGACCCAGTGTTGCCACAGACATATGATGCTGCTAGAAATTCAACTGGTGACAAAGGGGCAGCAGATTTCCTGGAGTTAGGGAGTACAGCAGCAACTGTAATAGTACCTGCTCCAAGTGTGAGTGTTCCACCACGCAGTATGACTGCTTCATCAGCATTTGGGAGCCCAGTAGAGGTTGGCCACCGTGAGGACTTGCATACAGTGACAGAGAGGACCAGATTGTTGGACATAGCTGGGCCTGCTACAGTTGCCCCTGTAAAGGAAATCCTTGATAATTTTGGGAGGTCCACATCTGAACCAACACCAACAAATCAACCCAGCAGAGAGTCTGTTTCTCAGGTGGCTACCATGCCAGTGAGTCACCCAGAGGTTGCACCAGCTAGTAGTGTTGCGAAGCCACCACAACCGTCCAAGAGACGTTCACGTTCTAAGAGTCCAACAAAACCAGATTTGAAGTATGTGCCTGTAATCAAAGCTTCTTTGACTCAAACAGATGAGAAGCTTGAGAAGCCTTTGGATAACCAGCCAGAACCTAGTTCACTGCTGACACCTACTACTGAGGCAACCTTGGAGAGAGCTCAATCTGCCTCTAGCAGCAATTCTTTAAGAGATGATGTTCCAAGTAGAGAAGAAAGAGATGGGTTCTCAGGTACCAGCAATGCTATGTCTGGTGCTCATCCTCTTCACTTGATTACCCCTTTTGAGCTTATGAATCTTGCAACTAGTTCCAAGTCATTTGACACACATGGTGTCCAAACCTCAGGTGTTCCACAGGAGCCTATTGTAATGGATAGAAATCCAGAGGATGCACAACCACGTTTTGCTGTGGAGGATTTGAACACCACTGATGCACCAACTGCCATGGAAAAAGAGGTGGTGGAGTCAGAGGGCCTTGATGACAGAGGGAATGATTCCTTGCTGTCAGAATCCCATGAAGTCTTCCATGCTGGTGCAAGTACTGAGTATAATGAGAAAGCCCAGGAAAGCCCAGGAAAGCCCAGCTTGCTTGACATGTACTCAAAAGAAGAGAGTGTACAGGTTGAAGAGGGAGATATTTTGGAGGACAGGGAGCGTCCTACACATGTAACTGTAGATGGAGCACATGAGCAGTTGAGAGACATGGCCTTCAGAGAAGCTGGTTCTGTTCCTCTGCCTTCTCAGATATCTGCAATTGCAAAGGGGAGGAAGAACAAGAACAAGACATATGATGGTGGAGTTGAGCCTGCAGCAGTGCGGTCATCATCTCCCCAGATACCAGATCTGATGACTCCTGGAGCAATGCCAGAGGGGGAATCTTCCTACAATGTGAACTCAGCTCACTTGGACCCTGGGCTGGCTGCCCAGGTTTCCACAATGCAGGATGCGCTGAACCAGGTACAAAGATCTTATTTTCTTCTCTTCTTGCTGGAACTGGCTGAAATTGTTTCTTTTTGGGTTGACATAAGCAGGCAGATAGGCCAGGTACTTGTTGCCTAGATTTCTGCAGACAACTTGTTTTTTCCAAAAGTGCCCTGTGTCGGATCTGCATCACATGAAGTCAGGTATGTTATGTAACTTGTTATTGGTAAATTTCAAGTATCACTCTTGGTGTTTGACTCTTCTTCTCACGAGAGTTGGGCAGCCAAATTCCGCCACGTGTGCTGAAGTGCAGTGATGGCTGTCATATGGAGATGCACTGAGATGATTGACCGGTGCTATTTCTCCTCTGGTTGGGCTTGGGCTTTTCAGTTGGTTTCTATGCAGAAAGAGTTACAGAAGCAAATGACTGTTATGGTGGCAGTGCCAGTTGCCAAGGAGGGAAAACGCATGGAAGGTATGCCTAATGGCAGTTTTTTAACACTGTAAATCTGTCAAAGTGCAGATATATTTGCAGCCTGCATTTCTGTGTTTTGACTATTCAACCCAAGACTGTTCCTGAACTGGTCTGGGTCTGCCCTCTTGAAAGCTGTATACTTGGTGGTTTGGATTGTGTGGTACTTGTACACCACCCTACCACACCATTTGGGCATTTCATCTTCTACTTGACCATGATAACTGCATCATACCAGATAGTGAGCCAGATGCTAGATTGTATCATCCTTATAAGCTAACCAACCACAGCTGCTAGTCCTCTCTTTGCATTCCTCATGAACTTCTCACTGAGTGTCAAGGGGAATCAGTTGAGTCACAAGAGCCAGTGTGTTTCTGTTGCATCATCTCAGGTGCCCTTGGGCAGCGGATGGAGAAGGTTCTCAAGGCCCACGTGGATGCTATGTGGGCACGATTAGCAGAGGAGAATGCAAAGAGGGAGAAGCTGGAGCGTGAAAGGGTTCAACAGGTCACTACCCTCCTCACCAACTTTGTTAGCAAGGATATGCCGGTTGCTATAGAGCGCGTGTTCAAGAAGGAGTTTGCAGCCATTGGTCCAGTTGTTGCTCAGGCAGTCCTGCCTCCCCTTCAAAATGTAGTTGCCACAACTGTCTCTGAATCTTTCCAGGTAAATTTTCTGTGTCTTCACTTGTTGTCTTTGGCATCTCTTTGGCTTGTGATATATGGCAAGGACATCTATGTACTTGCTTACTGACAAATATACCTTCTTGCATCATGCTTTCCTCTCTTGTTTCAAACTGGTATGGGACCATGATACAAGACTTCTCCAACAGAATTCTTATGAGTAGAGTCCCTCATGGGTCACAAGTGAGCATGCTTAATTGTGAGGCAGCAAGATATCAAATACAGGGTTTCACATTCTGGACTGATGCAAGATAAGGGTGGGTGATGGGAGCTGTCTGCACAGAAGGGTGTCACAGAGAGGATGCTTCCACAGTTGGAAAAGTCAGTGGGAGCAAAATTGGAGGGGACAGTAACCAGACAGCTACAGACACAGTTTCAAACTATTGGCCGGCAGGCACTTCAGGTCAGAACACACCTTTGTTATGATGATCACAGATCAATATCTGGGATGAATGGTAGATAATGTATCATGCTCATGATAGCTCATGGTGATATGGTTATGGTTCAGGAGGCATTGCGTACATGCTTTGAGAGCACAGTTATCCCATCATTTGAACGCTCATGCCGGTCCATGTTTGAGCAAGTTGAATCTTCTTTCCAGCATGGCATGGCTGAGTACACCTCCCGTGCCCAGCAAGAACTTGCCTCTTCACACTCAGCTCTTGCATCCACCCTGCAGGTTGGTTCTGCTCAAATCAAAAAGTTGTCTGCTTCTCCTCATGGTTTCAAACATATATCACTAAGCTGCCTGTCAATCAAACTCATATGAAGGTTACACTTAACATACTGTCTTTAGTGTGACTACCTAGAGTTGTTAGAAATGTGTGGGGAAGATCTGCATATCCATATCAATGGCTGTTAGAGAATGTTCACCTTTGATTGTGAATCCAATATCCATATTAGAGCAGACATACTCAGTTCATGCTTGTTTGCTGACATGGTGTCATTGTTCTTCTAGAAAGTGATTAGGGTAACTACGTCTTGTAACTGTACAACTTTAACTGAAGTGGAAGTGTCTTGACAATGATGACTAGTCCTCAGTGTGTTAGGAATTTGTTATTCTGCAGGAGACAGTGGCCTCAGCGACATCACTTGCAAATTCGTTGAAAGGTGAATTGGCTGAGGGCCAAAGGAATCTAGTAGTTCTTGCAGAGAATGCCAGTGCGAGTGCTGTACACAGCTCACTCATAGCCAAGCAAATGAACCTCCCAGACAAGGTTAACATCTCTTTCCTTGATGTTGGGTGGGTCTGTATTGGTGACTAGCTACTAGCCTCATCACATAGAATTTCATTCATTCTGTTTGGGTTTGAAAAAGTCCAAATCTATTTCAGACACGATTCTTTAGTTTAAATTGTCTGTGATGGGGAAAATTAAATTCAGTGGGAATTGTTGAGTGTCTGGACTTAGCTGCATTTGAACAAATGACTTTATTTATGGTAGATTGGTCAATGTATTGATTGGGATGTGGTGTATGAAGGTGCTGTCTCTGCAACACCTGGAGGAGTCTCTCGACCCAACAATTGAGCTAACAAGGCTTGTCAGTGAGGGCAAACTGGAAGAGGCTTTCAACAAGGCACTGTCTCTCAGTGATGTGGCAATTGTGTCCTGGTTGTGTATGCAGGTATGTTACTGGGCCTGCAACTTTCTCCTATCTATTATCACTTGACAACCTGATAGCATTTGAGTCATTCTATGCAAGGAGAGGGTGTCAGCTGGTTGGGTTGTGTTACATCTCTCAGTGATTTTTGTGTGCAGCTGGATGACGCAGCACTCTTTTCAACAGTACCTCTGCCATTAAGCCAAGGAGTGGTCTTGTCACTTGTCCAACAGCTGGGCTGTGATTTGAGCAATGACACAGGACGGAAGCTGTCATGGATCCGTGAGGCAGCATTGGCTCTTAATCCTAATGATCCAGTCTTAGCCCCACACATGCGACCTTTCTTGGAACAGTTGTACCAAAATTTGCACCATCAAATGATCCACATGACTGTTCCAGGAGACCAAGCCAATCTGAGGCTTGTAATCCATGTGGTCAATTCGTTGTTAACAGCTTGTAAGTGAGAAGATGCATTTTAACAACAGACTCTGGAGAGAAGCTGAGGGGAGATAACTGCAACTTCCTGCACTGCTTTGCTGTGTATTTTGTGTTCAGTAATCTGCACTCCCTTTCTTGGTTGTGGAGGATATGCCAGACACTTTAACTCAGAAACAAGAATAACCACCTGGTGTCTGGTACCTGTTCATTGCTGTTTGACCATTGTGTAATATGAGGTGCTCCACTCTGTGAAGGCCATTGTAAATAGTGGGACTTGCTTTTCTTTTGACTGTTCTTTAACACTTCAGTGAGGTGAAACCAAAGTAAGTTATTGAAGAATCTTGCTTTTTCATCCCTTTCTTTTAAAGACTTGCTGGTCCCAGACTGGGCTTGTTCTTCTACTGTGTGGCTCCCCCTCCCCTCTTCCATATACCTGATATTCCTGAGATGACTAAGGATTTGCCTGAGAGGCTGAGATCACCACAATATCCATTGCTAGTTGGTACGCAGTTGTACATAACAGGTTTGAGTTCTACGACCTCAAGTGCGGAGGAAGCTCAACGGTATCAGCCACAAACATTTCCATCAATCTTCTTTCCTCAAATGTACTTTGCCCATTTCATTTCTATTTCTCAGGGTTACAGGGAATTTCAGCAAAGCCACACAGAGAGAGAGAGAGAGAGAGAGGATACCCATCCCACATACTAAGCATTGAACCTAGATTTTCTCTGCTTACAAAACTGTGGGACAGTTTTATATTCTGCTTTACATGAGTCAGTTTTATTTACACAACTGCTGTCAATGATGCCAGTTTCCAGTCGTGATGCCGGTCTGGTGAAATCTGTAGTTGGGCAACAAGATGGTCTCTGAGCTCCGTCAACTGGTGATAATTATCTCTGTTTCATGTTTATATATATCTATCATGAATGTAAGTTACCCTGATCTTCCAACTGCTGCAAGTTGGCAGTGAGAAAAAGAACCATATCTGATCTTATGATAGTCAGTCTTAAAAAGAGTGACACCATTGGAACTCAACTTGTATCCAAAACCATTCAGCCATGTTTCAAGTTGAGAAGCTCAAGAAGAGTAATATTCCTCCTGTTGACAAGAGATGATCTCAAATGCAATAGGGATGTAACAGGTGATTCCTCTGTTACAAACTGGTGAAGCCATCTGCAATTACTACAGATCCCAGATCTAACAAGGGATCTATCTTTCTAACTTTCCACATCTCCTCAGTTCCAGTATAGCCAGTACTGCAGCACCATCTGATAAATCTAAATCTGCAATTGGTTCTCCTGCGAACATGAAGCAGATGAACACACAATTTTGATCAGTTTTTGACAAAGTACAATTTCAAATAATCACAGCTCTCATGTCCTCATCCTGCAAGGAAAGTCTGCATCCATAATCAACCCACAAATGTTGCATGGGATTTCGTTTTTCTGATGGGTCCAAATTCTTTAAGGAGTACCAAAATAATGTCACACTGTCAGCTTTTCTGTACTCCTTTGTATAGTCCTATTTGACCAGTCAAGACACAAAACGGATGAAATTGATGGAATTTGGAGTTGTAATGATTTAAAATATGATACTTATAAAATATTTGACACATTTTGACTCACTAATGTTGATGGGAATCAAAATATAAGAAAAAAAGGACTCCATTAAGGACTAGGTCGTTTTTTTCCTGAGTGGCACACCTTAAAAAATTTGAACCCTGATAGTCTTCTTTCCAGTCAGGTTATCCAGGACACATGAAATGAATTTCTGGAATGTGAGCTTATGGGAGAGAGTTCACAGGCTCTTATGAAAGATCTGATAAGTGTATCATCAAATTTGGTCTACATTTGGTCCAGTGAATACAACTTGGCTCAGCAAACAGGATCCATATACAGAGAGCACATCCACCAAATTCAGGAGAGACATTAATCAGTGACCTTGCAATCAACATACCGTGCAACCGCCGAACAAACCGCATGAACTCAAAGAGGTGGTGCTCCTCAAGGAGTCTTGGGGATAGTCTTAAGTATGTAAAGAAAATTGCATGGCGGTTGTCTGGATTCACCCTTGGCTTTACACTTTCAAGGATTCTGTTGTACCCCTCCCTGTCATAGCATGGTAGTGCGTTCTCAGTTGCAACAGGGATGCCAGCATCCCAAGCTGAATTCATGACCTGCATGACACAGAAGAGGTGTTACCATCCACTGTCACAGTCAATGCCTTCAATCTTGCTGATATGTGTCCCTTCCTCAATTTGCTTCTCTGCCATTGATAGAATAGTTACCAACTGTTCCTTTTGCTAACCTCATACATTGAACAGAAGGCTGATACAGGAACCTAATTGAAAGTCCCTACAGTGCTACACATAGTGACTGTGGAACTCATTCCCTAAAAAAGTGAGTATACCTGCCAAGTGAGGGTCTCAGGATCTGACATAGCTTCTGCATTAATCCTGGCAAGTTCAGAAGTGCGAAGTTCAACACAAGTGAAGTCGAGAGCAGCCTTATTCTTGGCTAGCATGAGAGCTATGGGCAGGTAGCCATCTCGGTGGTTGACATTGTAAAAACCTGCTGTTACTTCTGCTGCATGGCTTGGAGTCTTGTACCACCAATGGACACCTGAAATCTGAATGCACATTACAAAAAGCCCTCCATTATCCACTTTCTTCTATTAAACCACATGCATCAGGTAATGTCTTTATAATATCTGTGAAGTTCTGGTGATGGCTCTGGACTTTCTTGTCCATCTCTATGCCAAAGGTTTTCAGTGTTCATGGGATTGCAAGGTCACCAAACTCATGTTCTCTGCCATCCTTTTCTGCAGCATTGGCAAATGTTTAAACACTATCATCCTCAATGGCATAGGGTCTTGGTGGAGGGTAATGCTCTTGCTGGTTCTATTCGTGCTAGCTAGTTGATTGTGTGTTACCTTTGCGCCCATTTTGATACCCTCAAAGATGGTGTTGGCAAGGTTCAGCACCCTGTCTGCATGCTCAATAAGAGTTTGTGAGTACCAATTGAGGAAAAAACGACCATAATAGCTGTCATAGTCACCTTTCTCCCTAAAAAACCCTGTTTCATATGGTCTGGAGTTGTAGTGTCCAGCATTTTTGGGGGGTGTTCCCCATTGAGGATGCCCTCGTTCCTCTGCAGCCTTCACCAAGCTCCTGTTGAGGTACTTATCATAGCACTGCACAAAAGCCCCACGATCATGTTGGTTATCTCATGATACTCAGGAATATTATACACATGTCATACATCTACTACAACATTTGAAATTCACCTTCCATAGAGAAGTGAGGAAGAGGGCTCAGCATAGCAAGACTTTTTCTTTTTAGTGTTGCAGTTGAGTAACCACAGACCCCACACTTAATACATGAAGAAGACAAAGAGGAGCCGACAAAGGTTTCACAAAGATCCAAACTGCATTATAAGAAGACAGATCAGAAAAAAGAGATCACCTGAAATTCGCCAATCCCAGGATATACCCACCCCAGCAGTTCTGGGTATGAGGGATACCGGAGCTCACCAGCAGGACCAAGCCCTATGTCAATCCCTGTGAGAGTGCCATCGTCAAAGAACTCACTTAACTGAGTACGGAAGCTCCTCATGTAATCATAATACACCTGCAAAGTGGAGTTTGTAAGAGATATAATTGGAAAAAGCTCCTCCAACAAAAGGTGCTGTTCCAGGATGCATCAACTTGTTTGTATATATTGCTATCCAGAATGTCTTTGAAAGTATGCTAACAATCACGAAATGTCAATAGAGCTAAACTCCCCTTTTTACCTCAATGGCAGTGCGGCCTCTCAAGACTCGCTCCTTATCCACTCCCCATGTCAGGCACTCTGGATTGTGGGTACCTCTTTGGTCTGTGAAGAAAATATCAGGGTTTTCCAAGCCTACATTTAGCACCCATTGTGGTACAGGGATGACAATATCATCTCCAACATTTCCACCACATTGGTGAAATGACATCACTACCTGCAAGCAAGCCATGCCAATTGGGGCACATGCTGATCATCTACAGAAGTACTATGATGTCTGTAATAAGAAACCCTGCACTGCCTGTGGAGGGCTGCGTACCATTTCTCCTTTGTACCATTATTGTTGAATGCAATCACATTTCCCGACTCCCTCATCTAAAAGGACTAATCATTTCCAGAGGGAATAAAAACCTGCTTCCTTGAGCATCAACTTTAGCACACACAATGCAGTCCTCCTCTGAGAATAATGGGCAGGAAGGAGGAGAAATGGAGGAGATAATAATACCTGCTGTTTAAGCCCTACATCCCGAACCATGTTGAACAGATCATGGTATCCAGACCAGTTGTACCTCTGTGGTCCCCTGCTCTCCACTAAACCCCACCAGCAGTCCACCATGACTCCATCCACACCAACTCTTTTGAGGATTTGGAGGTCCCTGTTCAACACCTCTGGCTCTGAAACTTTGTTTTCAGCATTGATTGTGCCCAGCTGCAGCAACAGGCAATTGTGATTAATTCTTCCCAGCCTCACATGTTACAATGCAGAACTCACATCTCCTCAGACCCCATGCTTGTACTTTTCTTTCACTATCCCAGGGATGGTTCAGCAAATCAGATTCATTGACTGCTAAGGGAAAGCTTAGTACAAAGTCTTCACTAGTGAGATTACTAACCATCCTGAGATCCTCTGGTTGCTCAGCAGAATTTGGTTTTGCTTCAGGAAGAGATATAGAAGCAAGGAAAGAGATAAGAGGCACTCCTTTGGCATTGAAATATCTGAAATCAGAAATTCATTGGCATGATGTTGATGACACCATGATGCTCTTCCATTCAACAAACTCGTTTCAAAGGGGATTCAGCATGCAATGTGTCACCACATCAATGTTGTCTTTGGTTCCCTCACACTTAACAGAAGACAGAAATTGAGGAAAATGAAGAAGATTCAACTCCAGCTTCATGCTAGGTGTGGTACATAGAGATGCTACTATTGTGTCTGCTTTTGCTGTAGTCTTGTCAAAATAGACCCTGTGAACAACTTGGACAGAACAGAAAGACCTTAAGGAAAGCAATGGCAGCATAGGAAAGAATACATATGGGGCCAGGGCTCACTCCAGTAGGCTGGAATCACCTCAAGATAAATGGTTTTGCTGTGAAAAAATCCTGACACAAGTATCAACTTATCCTATACAATTTCAGGAGAAATTACAACTTGGGCCTTAGGTTCAGCATTTAGACTTGCAAAACTGGTGTACAAGATCTTATGATGCTTTTGGAAAAGGCCTCCTTGTGAATACTGTAGTCTGGACATTGCATCAACAAGTGAACACAGTGTCCTCCACAAGATGAGCATTGAGAGCTTGCATTCCCAATCTGCATCTGTTTATCTGTAAAGCTAGGGATAATAAGGATTATTGTACATAATTTGCAAACAGTAAAGAACCTTTCTGCTCAAACTCCTCGTCCATGTCTTTGAGCTGATCACAAGCTTGGAGTCCACTTCTCAGTCTAACTTCATTCTAGATGAAAGTACTTGACAAGTTCCTTACTGATGGAGCACATACTCAGTAGACACAACCTAGAGGTAGATCATCATGACACCCTAAACTCCAAAATCTGACAATGTATACTACTTCAACATCATATACACAATATCTTTGCACAATCCTACAGCTTCATGAAACCATAGATGTATAACCTTTGCAGACACTGATGCATGGTTTCTATCCAGGAGCTCTACGCTGAATCAGGTGGGCCTGTTCAAGCAAAGGTGTGGGTCTCAAGGCCAGCATGTGAGGTTTAAGTGGTTATTGTGAGCCTAAGAGAAGCAGAACATAGAGAGAGAGAGAGAGAGAGAGAGGAAGACAGGGATGGGAGAGAGACAAAAATACATACTGGCAGCATCACATAAATGGGAACATAAGGTGTGCCTGTAAAGTCACGCTCATGCTCTGTCTCTTCCACTTCCACACCGTCTTCCTGAGCCTGTGATGGGCAAATGAGAGCACACACAGTCATGTGATTTTACCCCTGAGCCACAGATGTTCCATGGATTTTCAAGAGCTACATGATGTCAGATTACAGTTGTTTGTAGTAAAAACAAATAAGGCATGCAGATCTAACAGTCCATAAAGCATGCACCGATTTGAGACAACCCCTGAGAACTTCCTGTAACAAGTTCTCAAACCCATCTGGACATTTTTCAAGAAGGTTGACTGATATGCCTGGAAACACTTGAGGGGGGTCATCCATTTCAAAGTATCAATTTTACGGTACTCAACAAGGTCGCATTTTAAGCTTCACCATGACACTATGGTCGTAAGAGGAGACTGGCTGTACAAAAGTTTTTGACAAGACTGCAATTGATCCACACTCAAATCAGGATTGATTCAAAACTGACTACAAGATTTCTGCCCTGCCAGTAATTTTTTTTGTCTCATTGTTGTGGGCATAACCAATATGGATCGATCAGGCCATGGCCAGAAACCAGGCTCACCTTCCCTTCCCACTACCTGTACAGATTCTTCCCCTGCACTTCACATCTTTCATTGTCAGGCCATCATGGCCAGAAACCAGCAAGTCCGGACCTTTTCTTCTCACTACAGATTCTTCCCAGGCTGCACTTAACATCTTTCATCTCACTTCAATGCAGGTGAAGAAACAACTGTAGATCTTCTACCCAGATTGATGAGATCAAACTGAAAGGACAGAAGTATGTTCTGACAGGCTCAGGTCATTGTAATTCAAGCAACATATCTATTCAGATGAGATTACTGCAGCAAGAAGAACTTCACAACAACACTTTGAAGGTAAAGAAAGCATCATGTGAGTTCTCACAAAACTCAAACTAACAAGACTCAACTCAGGGGAAGAGTTTTTCCCATTTTGTTTTGCCAAATGACATGAAAGAAAATGTAGGGTGCAAGTGATTGGAAAAAACAGAAGTAATCGTGAACTGATTCTAAACCCTGAATCGCACCTTTCTGTCGTTCACAGTTGCAGTAGCTTTTTCCACAGCTTCAGCCACGGTTTCCAGAGCCCCGGAAGCTCTAGGCGGTTTCTCTCCATCCGGTGATGAGAAAGCATAACAAATAGCTGGGGAATCCTTCTTTCTGCTCTTGATTCTATTTGGAAGCACTGCACCTGAGCCACGGATGCCATGATTCTTGCTGTTTCTGCAGGGAACTTGGACTCTAACCACAAGCAGCTGCCTCCGCAGATGATGATCAGCGTGGTGGTGGTGGTGGTAGTCGGCGGCATCTGCTGCAGCTCTTGTGAACACGAGTTCCGCAACAGGCGTTCTATTTTCAAAACTGACGACAGATCGCTGCTGTATCATCGTCGTCGTCGTCGCTGCCATTGCAAGTAACAAGGTAATGCGAGTCCCACAACGAATGGGGAGTCCGACGTCTTCTTACAGAATTAGTACGTCGGATTCTATAAGTAAGCTCGTGTAGCTCAGATCCCACAACACGAGATCGACCGCACAACAATCAAAAGCGCAAGCTTCACAGACACAACACGAAGCGGATCGTGCACCAAGTTACATACAAAGTTTTCGTCTTCTCCTCCAAGAGAAAACAGATCTCCAGACATTGTTCAATTTTCTGCCAATTGGAGGACATTCTCCACCATTGCCATGCACACTGCATGCCCAGCTGCCATTGTGTCACTACTAGACATTCTTTCTAAACAGGGAAAGCTTTTTCTCAGGAATCCTAGTGCAACCATAGGTACATTGCAGAGATGCGAAGAAAACCATGGCACGAACAAACAAACCAGACGCTAACTTCAGCAAAGATAATGAACACTAGAGAGAAGAATGCCCCCACCCAATTCGCCATAATGGTACAAAGAGTATAATAATCTTAGACTCTGGGTTCGTGATTTTGTTTGTGTTTTTTTTCTTCCAAACATGGGTGTTTTATGAAATTGTGTATTGATCAGGAGTTTTAGTGTCCCATGCAAAACGTAGAGAAATTGTTGCCATCTACAAACCAGGGAAAAGCTCGTGAGCCCACCTGTGAGACTTCTCTTTTGGATGTTGTCTGGACGTAAAAACAGATCTAATGAGGCAGCACTAAATGGAATAGCTAGTCAAGAAGCTGGCAGTGATAGCAGCAGCAGCAGCAGGAGGAGGAGGAGGAGGAAAGAACCAAGGGAAAACCCACAATTGTAGTTCTGTCTACAGCAGAAGGTCAAAGCAATCCTTAGGTCTAGACAGATCTTCATGAATTTGATGGAATTCTATGATTCCCTGTGTGTACAAACTCAGGCAAATGTGGTGATAAGCTTACTTCCAGCAAACTGCCATATCCCAGTTGCCAACATCTGGATCAAGGTCACCCTCTCTCTCATAAACCCTAAACCCTAAGCCCATCATGATCAGAATTGAAGGGATTGTAGTTTCCAGGATCAATTCACAAATGCTAGTTTTGGGTTACAGATTCTTACTGACTGAATTCCAATCAGATTGAATGCATGCATTTACAGATTGAGTGATTTCAAGAGTTTCAATGTTTGCTGACCTGTTTGTTTTGTTGCTTGGAATCAGTTAAAGAAGCATTTGGTGACTGCAAGTTATGTGAGCTTGGAGATGGGTGGCATTGTTGATTCATAAGGCCAAACAAGCAGATGTAGCACTGCTTTATGAAATCGGATTGAAAACCCTGGAATAGGTTTACATACTCTTCTTCTTCTTTTCCACTTAAAACAGATCTAACATTTCTCTCTGCTGCTCCAACAGATAAACTGGTTGCCATGCTGATGCAGAATTCACCTATAATTGTTTCCAGGTGAGGTATTTGTAACAATCTGTTTGGTCTTGTGGTCAATGTTATGACCATGGAAGGAAGACTCTTCTTGCAAACAAAGTGCCACGGAGACCTTAAGAATTGTGGTTCAAGAATTCAATTGAGCATATGATGGTGATTGAAGATGATTGATGAGGCACATGCAAGGGACAGTTGGGTTCAATCATTTGTTTCACATTGTGGTGGCCTTCCTGCTCCTACAGCTGCATGCAAACAACCCGCTTGGCAACAAATTCAGCTTCCAATTTCACATATTGGGCTGTTTTGGAGCACCTCCTTTCTCAGACCCCCTCACACTGGAAAAATCCACCACCACATCCAGAGCAGACACTGTTTCTACCACTTGTTGAATTAAAAAGACATTGGCTGGTCTGAGTTGCCACTGCAAGAACTCATCAGTTGCTATGAGCTACAAATTGCATCAGGTAAATTACCCAAGACATTTTTCCAACATTCTTTGAGGTACATAATCCATCAGCACTTTCTTATGTCTAGTTATAGCTTCCCCATGCCCCCAATCTTGAAACACTGTAGCTCATTGCATCAAATCATCCCTTAGTCACTTCCAGAGATTGTGAAGATCGAAAGTCATAAAGACCAAATGGGCTTTTTGCAATATTATGTGCAGATGGCTTGGGCTTGATTCAGAAGAGAATGTTCCAGAAGCTTGCAAAGAATGCATTCTATGTTCTTTGTCATGAAATAGAACAGAGGCCTACTTACGCTCCAAAATGAACATGTATTTTATTACTACCTATTTCAAGTTTTCAACTTATGCAATATAACAAAGGACTTAGTCTTCACTTTGTAACCCCTTGTGAAAGTGCCACATTTAGATTTTCTATTGTTAGGTTTTCCCACAAGGATTCAACCTTTATGCTGTCACAAAGGGCACAGGTAGTACCTATGGTGTATGGAAGAGGCTCTTAGTCACACCAGCACCAGGGTGACATCCTGATTGGGCTTTGGTGTGAGGAATAGCAGGAGCTGGCACTTGTACACCATGAGCTTGAGGTAGTTTATGATGATAGTTGCCTCAGTGAGCAACATACAGCCACTTTGTTAGTGCTTGGAGAGACCCATTACTGGGATACGGAATTGCTACAGAGACCTCAGTCAGTTATGCCCCATACTGTAGGCCTTCTACCTGTAGCCATTGCAGCAAAGGTAACTCTTGATACTTCACCCAATAAAACTTCCAATCCAATTAAGTATTTGCTATCCTCTAATCCTAATCATACTGCAAAATGTGTGAAACCTAATTCTTCATTGATAACATTGCTCTAGATAGAAACCTGATACACTGTTTTATTGCTGTACTTACAGCCATAGAATTGCATTCTGACAGCAGTTGACCTGTATGTTAATCAAAGCAAGCACTTACAAATTGATATTGGGATTCAAATGGCTTTATAATTTGCTGCAAAATCCCAACAACAATGCCATAAAAATGCTGTCAAAATGCAGGTTAGTTGGATTTTTATATGGCTTTGTAAGAGTCAATAGACAGACCATTTATTAGTGCTAAAATTGTCTGCAAGTCCACACCTTTTGTGTTGCTTATTGTGCCTGCATTTGTTGCTGTTTTGAGGAGGTAGAATCACATGTTGTTTTGCAACCATTTTGTGTAGCCAAGTGTATGAACCAGGTTTATCTCCTAAACCCTAAACTTCTGAATCTTAAAAGAGTAATTAGCACATTTGATGCTCCAGAATTTAATGGAGCAATGGTTTTGCTGAATTGCTTGGAAGCATCATTGCATTTAGGGTGGTAGGCAAAGGTTGGAACGTGTTCGAAGGTTCACGTGGATGCACATGACATCCAACAAAGCGTTGAGAATTTTGTGCCAATATTTAAATCCAATAGTTGTTATATATTAGTTTAAAACGTCATTTGAAATTACCTTCTTTATCATACTTTGGATAAAAAATGGTTTGAGGCTTGGAGAATAACTTTCAATTGTCCTCTTTATCTCATTGCATAGCCCAATGAAATTCTCAATAACATGAATTGTTATTGACACACAATACATACACTGTAAATCCCATCATGAAAATTCAACTATCAACAATGCTCATTTTGAATGTAGCATCTTTAAACTCTTCAACACATGAGGTGCTTTAAGTCATTTTGTCCTATTTGCACATGATGAATCCACAAAATCTTACTATAGTCATGTTTCAAAGACTCCAAAGTTTTTCATCCAACCACTTCACCAAGATTTGATGGCTATAGGATCAAATGCTAATTCCAAGGCTTCCATGTTAAGTTGTATGTAATGTTCATAAAAAAGGTAGTGTGTTGGTTCATTCAAATTAGCCCCAATTCACCTGATGCTAAACAACCGAAAAGAACAATTGAAACTATCATCAAGCTTAGGCTTGTTCTCAAATGTAATTGTGCATGCAAAATAGCTTGGAATCGTTCACAGGTTCTTTTCATAAAGCATAAATCTTGAATCCATCATGAATGTTTAAGACTTTCACTATAGTCATGACCTTTTCCTTTTCACTCGTCAATAACATTGCTAAAATTTGGAAGTGTAAAAAACACCAAAGGATAAGGGATGAAGAGTGTTGTTGTGAGATAAATGTCGTCCATTAAAGTCATGGTTTTTTTGTTATTGCCATTTGTGCAAGGTTATGGATTATTGGTTTCTTCAAATCTCAATGCAAGGTAGATTAGTTATTTCCCCATTCATTCAAAGTGTCAAGGTTGAGCTACTCCTTTGATTTCTAAAACCCCACAATTCTTTGGTATCAACTCTCATTTTTAGCTCCATCAATTGGTGATAAAACATGAACATAAACTTTCAAACAAAAGCTAACATGAAGCTAGAAGTGGCAAGCATGCAAAGAATTGCAATTGTTGTATCCATGTATAAACTATTACATTTGAAAAGAATAACAATGTTTTTCTTAGCAATACCTTTCAACAAATTTTCAGCAAATTAGAAGTGAAAATGTATTGCTAAATTTGTATCAATATGGTCATCACTTTTTAAATACTATGATTACAACATTTTAACAAAACTTACAATAGATAAATCATACATATTTGTTGAATTTTTGCTAGCAACATACAAAACTAAAAACATGTCCTACAATGTTTCTTCTATGTTATTTTTCAAGTTTCAAGGGCACATTTAAATCTTAAATCTTCAACATTAATAGTTCCAAGATTTCATCAAACCAACATCAAATTCTCAACCAAATTTGTTGTATAATTGTTTCAAAATTATATTTTGTGCTCTTTTTTCTCTCAACTTATGAACATTCTTAATTCACAATTATTACCCCAACTGTTCAAAATTTCCACATATTTTATGAAAAGTTTTAACAACCATTACAATCATTTTTCAATTTATATATTTGACAAAAAAATTGCAACAACCTTGTGGAATGAATTGCATGTTTTACAACATATAATGAACATGGTTATGAAAGTGTTACAATCATGTTAAAAATTTATTTTCTTTCACCAATAAATCAATATTTCTTTTAAATAGAACAAAGAGTTTAAGACACTCTATGAATTTATTTTTCAATACTATGAATATAGGTCACAGTCACATTTGGATCATTGTCACCCATTGGCCAACCATGTCTTTTCAAAGGCAAAACATTTTGCAAAAATTTTACAAAAGTATTTCCTAAAATATTTTTCAGCAAAAATTCTTTTGAAAAATACAAGATCGTTGAAATTGCAAAAAAGATGTGATTATTTAAAGAAAGTATCCACATTCAATGTTTCTTTTTTCTTAGTTTTTTAGTCTAAGATCATTACCACTCATTTAAAAAAGATGTAACATGAATTGGCAATGCGTTTGTAAAACTTAATTGTCCAAATTATAGAAAAATGGTGGAAAATTGTACCAAAAACATTTTCAAGTTTTCCCACAAAATTTCTTTTTCCCCAAAATAATGGCAATTGTTTTTTCAACAAATAAAGGATTTGCAACAATGTTTTTAGTTTTTTGAAATCAAAAAAAAAAAAGAAAACATTGGCCCCATTGGGTGGATGTTTTTTTCATCCCTTTACCATGTCAATGAAACAAGATCAAATATATCAATGAATCATAAAGATGATTGATAAGCTTCACCATCGATTTTAAAGCTATGCTTACATTTGGACCATCAAATAATTGTAGTCATAAAAGATAAATGTCATATTTTCAAGATGAATGAAAATTGTTACAAAATATTTTTCAAAGAAAAATGTAATTATTTAAATGTTGTTCATGTCTTTTTTTATTTCTTTCTTTTGATTGAATTATTGGGAATATTTTATTGTGGTGTATCTAGGTCCAAATTATTTTAGAAATGTTTGGTATTTTGAACATTTAAGGATGGATTTTTAAAAAAAACATTTTGAACTACAAAGGTGTTTTAAGTTGTTGAATTGTTCAAAAGATATTCATTTATGTATGTTCTTGTTGTCTTTTCATTCAAGTATATTCTAGATTAAATTAATAAATCCTTGTATGCAATGGCTATTGAAAGGTAACATGTTATTACTAATCCTAAAATATTAATTATTAATTGATTACAAACAAATGTCATTCCAACAGGAATTGCATGCATTTCCATTGTTTTCTTAAAGTTGTCAAAAACAAAGCAAAATTTAGTAGATATGAATAATGAATACCATATTATTCAACATCATTTCCAAGTGTTTTTTTATTTCATCCCAACACAAGATCATGTGTGTATATTTTTATAATCCACCATAATTTTACATTCACAAAACAAGATTAATAATAGATATTTTCTATATTGTTTTCAAAATACTCATTCCAAGGCCCAAGACCCCACCATTATTCCTATCCAATAAGCATTATCCTAACATAATATAATGTGCATATTTTTTGCCTCTAAGAAAAAAAATGAACCTTAGTGCAATCATTTTTTTTTAATACAATTCATGTGATGAACGTTTCATTACTATTCTATATAGTTCAACTTCTAAAACTATGTTGAACTGAATTGAATTTACATATACCATGTTTAATTGATACAATTTAAGCCAACCCAACTTAATTAATGTAAACCCAACACATTCAAACATTAGTTAGTTAAATACCACCAATATAATTTCTAACCAAACATTACCAATATAAATTTACCTAACCAAACAATACTTGTATGACCATACCAACCAAACATTATTAGTATAATGATATTTAACCGAACATTACAAGAATAAGGGTAAAAACATGGTTGGGTGATTATTTTTTTACATTTTGAAAAGTCCACCTCTTACACTAGCTAATATTCTTGCAATTAAGATCATTATCAAAGTATAAATCCTATAATTATCCCTTATGCTTTTGGTCAAAAATATGAATAGTTTATATTTACTAAACATGTAATTTGTAGAAACATCCATGTGAAAGTTTGGAATTTTCAATATGAAATGATAAAAAATGACAAAAGTAATGTTATTTAAAATTTTAAATAATTAAAATATCTTCCATGGGGAAAATTTCAATGCATCTTATATTTAAATGTTTCATTTGATGACGGTCTATTTTTTATTTCTTTTATTTTGACACTACTATGACATATTTTGAATCCACAATTTTTATTTTATATGTGTGATAAATGCATTGTCATCATTTCAAAAGTTCATTATGAGTCCACTATTTTCTTAATTCCACTAAAATCTATTGTAACATGAACAATTAAAAATTTGACAATGTTAATGTTAAGTATGACTTTGCATTTTATGTTCATCTACAATTCAAAAAATTATAATTATGATAGTCCAAATAGTCCCCTTAATTGTGCTTTCACCTGTAATTTTATTTAACTAATTATTACTTATATAACCTTACTTAATGCCATAACCTTACACAAATAAACAATACATGCATGACCATGCCAACCAAACACTACCCAAATAATTTTAATTAACCAAATATTACTTATATGATTTAACTGATTGAACATTATTGATATAATTCATTTTGATGTTCTTTTTATTTAAGAATATTTTGGAATGAATTCAAAAAAATTCACATGTAAGAAATATTGAAATTTAGCATGCAGTTACCAAGTTTACAACATTAATTAATAGTTGATTACAAATAAAAATATCTTTTTGGAATGGAAGCTACATATTTTCCATTGCTTTCAAAGTTCTAAAAAAAATAAAAAATTGGTTTTGTTGTCATAAATTTCTTCAAGGACTTCCCTTCCAATCAATTAACTCTTCAATCTTGAATGACATGTCTAAGATCTTCTTTTGAAGCAACCATGAACAACTTGATTATGACGTAAAAAGTGAAAAAATCCCAGCTTTGCTTTACATAGGAAAAGGACCTAAGTATAGGACCTTCTGTGATTTTCAACTTGTTCCTTTGGCCTACTAGCCTTGGGCATAAATCTTAAATCATAGAAAGACCTATACTCATGCCCTTCTCCTATACATTACATCCATTTAAGATATTGAATTCATAGATCACAAATAATGTTACTTCTTTTGTTAACTCATTGGACACAATTATGTCTATTTTATGAATTCAACTCTAAAACCCTATAGATGATGTAGGTGTAAGCGGAGGATGTACATGGCATCCAATTGAAATGAAAATCAACATTACATTGAAAATTGGACATAAATGTGAGGAGGTTGTGAAATTGGTGTAGATTTTATGACAATGGATTAAAAAGGGTAGGTGCAATCAATTGATGTAAACAACAAAATAATGTGACATGATATTCAAATATTTCAACAATGATTTTAAAGACGATGCTTTACATGTTAATAAAAGAATCTGATTATCAAGAAATTTATGTCATCAAATAAAATTTCAAGGCCAATCACATTTTAACATTATTTTTCATGTGAAAAGTGTAATATTTAAACTATGTATATTATGTGTTGTTTAAATGATAGGATTATTTTATTTTATTTTAATAATTAACATATGTAAATATTTCTTAGTAACTTTTTAAATTGTTTGAAATTTTGCAAACAAATTAAGCAAATCAACATTCCAATTTGAATGAATTTAGTAACTTGTCCTAATGAACTTTAAAGGAAAGGTTAATGAAATCATTTTTTGGGTAACTTAAATAAATTAATAAATCATGGGCACCTACATTTGATTAAGCATTAGCTCCTTTCAATTTGGGAAGAAACTTATTATAAGTGATTTATAACCTGTCTTCACATAAATTTTCTTTCATTGTCAATTACATAGTTAATTATGATCATGAGTGTGAAGGTCGAAATCAATTTTAAAATATTACAAGAACACCATGCCATAACTTTGAAGGCACCCAAAAGCGTAAGGTAAAACAATAAGGTGCCCATGGCATTCCCAAAATAAACAACTTATGATGTAGTGGTAGTTGAGTTTAAACCCACATTTTGAGAATTTCCCTCATAATGGGTCTTTTCCAACATAATGCACAAGGAAAACCTTACAATAAGCCTTGTTTGTTATTTTCTATAATCATAACCTATTGAAATTTTCAGAATTAAAAAGTGCCAAAGTTAAGACTTGAAATTTAAATAATTATTTGGCAATTTGTTGTTGAAATGGTAAAGGTAATACGGTAGTTCCAAGATCAACCACCCTTTTGAGATGTTCTTGCAAGTTATGTACATGCCTCCAACCTAGACATCACAAATACAACGAAAAGTTTTTTAAATATGTTTTATTTTTTTGAATCTTATATCCATACTACAATATAATTTTTGTTTTGTGATGTTGCTAGCATTGCAAAAAAAAAAATAGATTTGTTCCACAAATCACCCAATTTGGTCATTTGGACTTTTTTACCACATTTTGTTTTTTCAATCTTGAAAGTTTTCCACTAGCCACACCATTTGAAAATGGGAATTTTTTGTTTGAACTTTCATTTGTCCATTTTTGAAAATTCTTCTCAACTCACTCCATTTGACTATTGGGAATTAAAATTTTTAATATTTTTATTTAATGTTCTTTGGTCTTTGTTCTTTGTTTTTTTTCTTGTTCACAAGAATTAACATTGGTTATAAATCTTTTTAATTGTTGGCTTAACACTTTGTATGCAAAAATTCTTTAATACTTTCATTTGTGTTTTCTTAAAAATTTTCATTCTTTGTTTCTTTTCTTTTTTCTCATTTTTTGTGTTTTCCTTTTTTTTAAAGGCCTTGTTTAAGGTGAGAAACAAAATATTAATTTTGTCATGAAACATTCAATTTTCTATATGAATGTAGTGGGATGTGAACATGATAAAATAGACCAAAAAGGTGGCATTTAAAATTCAAGTTTAAAAATGAAATAATTATTTTAAATATATTTAAATATATATTCAAAATAGATTTTAAGTTTCATGATGAAACTAATGTGTTCTTCATTAAGTTTATGGCAAGTTGAATATAACAATAATATCCATATTGAACTTCATTTTGCTTTCATGCCATGTTATTTACCTATTTATATGTATATAATTTTAATCAAATTTAAATGAATTAAAAATTAAATATAAATTGTATATGGATTTAATTTGTGGATAGTTTTTCAAAATAAGTTTTTTAGAGTCTAAAAAAAAATTAAAACAAGGCAATTGATGTTTTGACTAGTTGGGAAAAGAAAGACTTGAGTAATCATATGCACATGTTGTTTGAAATCTTTGAAAGTCATTTTTGAAGGTTTCTATAAATTTATGGATTAATTTTTTAAAAATGCTTTCACTTATTGTTTTCATGGAAAGAAAAAACTACAAATGCATTTAAATTTACAATCTAGCAAAATTGAAATTCCAAATTCTTTGCAACAAACTGTGATATGTGTCACCAATTTGATAATTTTTTTGAGGATTCAGTATTTTTTTAAAGATTTATTAGAATCCCATGGCCAAGGAAATAAACTTTAGATTAACCCAAGGTTATAATATATATAGTGTCAACTCAAAATAATAATAATATTTTATTTTATTTTATTATCATTTAATTTTTAAATTTAAGATCGTTTTTATTTATGATCCTTTTTTAGATGCGAAATTTTATATTTCGATTTGCTCTGAAAGGGGAATTTTTAAAAATGTATAAGAAAAAGGTAAAAATAATGATAATGAAGGTGGAGGTTTATCAATTTAATTTAATCATTTTCATAAATATAAATTAAATAATATTTTAAAAATTTTATCAAAAAAAATTTAATAAGTAAATTAATATCTACATTGTTATATCAAATGTTATGCAATTTTATTTGATTCATGGTTTTGTTACTTCTATGTTTTGAACTTGGATTCTTGCTTGTTGCAAGTGAGTCACATTTTGGTTTGGATGTGGTGTACCATTTATAATATTTCTATGTTATTTGTTGTATGTGTGATGACATCCATAATTATAGGTGTTGACATAAGAACGCACAACAAATGTGACACTTTGAAAAACATAAATGGTGGTTGTGTTCAAACATAATTAAAAACATGTATTTGGCAATTTACACAATGTCATTTTAATTTTTTCAAGATAACATTTTTCAAGTTAATTTTTAATTTTCTTTAATCTCTTCAAAAAATGGAATAAACATAAATTTTCCCCAAATGATATGAAAGGATATAAAATGGCATAAAACCAATATGGAATGGATATCAAATGGCCCATAAACTAGATGAAAAGAAATGGAATATACTTCTTATGTGTGAAAATTTAGGTTATTCCATTACACAATGTGACTCAAAATAATCAGTATAATAAACTTGGACAAAGAAAAGGAATCACACTAACAAATTTTAATCTTAAAACTATGATAAAATGGATTAGTGATTCGAAACTAGTTATTGTAAATAGACGAATTGATGATTCCAAAATGATACAATGGGAACCTGTGATGTGCTTATATGCACATGGAGGATCACTCAGAGATAAGGCTAGTAATTGTTGGTAGAAGAAAAAAAATTTGCCATGCAGCAAGGGTAATCTAGAATAAAATGCACATGGGTGCCTAACTAATGCACTAATGGAAGTCTAGCAAATTCAATCTAATGCACATGCCACCGGTTTTTATTTACCGTAACAACATGGAAATGAATGGGACTACTAATATTAACTCGAGTGCTAATTTGCCACTATTGTGTAGTGCTCCCATTAAAGTAGCTTGACCACATGCTACTTACATTCCCACTTAGTCAAGGTATTCTTAAATAGTCAAGCTTAGGAATTGCATGCACTTGAAGTGTTTTGGTGCATGAATGGGTTTGTTAGGGCATCAACACCCATGTTTGATGTGGAACAGTACTAAAAAGAAACTTCTTTTGCATTCATCATTTCCCTGACAAAACGGTGTTGTATGTCAATATGTTTAGTTCACTTGTGGTGAATGGGGTTTTTGATTAGCACTAGATTTCCTTGGCTATCACTAAAGATTATTATAGCATCCTTTTGTGGAAAACCCAACTCCTATAGCAATTTTTTGAACCACATGGCTTTTCTAATGGCAAATTCTCTGAAACTGCCATGTATTTTGTTTCTATTGATGAGAGGGCCATAGTTGGTTGCTTCTTACTCACCCAATTTACAGCTTCGTTTGTTAATACAAATGCAAAACCAATTGTGGACCTCTTAGAATCTAAATTTCCACCCTAATCTAAGTCTGAAAAACCCTTGAAGGTTACTCCCTTCTCATTTTTTTAATATTGTAACCATAAATCATGTGTTCCTTGAAGGTACCGAAGGATTCTCTTAGCATCTACCCAATGTTCTTTAGAGGAGTCTGATAAGAGTTGACTAATTATGCTCATTGCATTAGATAGATTTGGTCTAGTAGTAACCATTGCACACATAAGGCTCCCACAAATTCTTTATATGGCACATCCATTATTTCTTGGATCTCATGTGAGGTTTTTGGTGTAATACTTTTACGTAATTTACTAGTGGCTTCTAAAGGCATAGACATAGGTTTACAACTTTCCATGCCAAACCACTTTAGAATTTTGCTGATGTATTTCAGCTGACCAACCTTAATGGTTATACACTTTCAATCTCTCATTATTTGGATTCCAAGAAAGAATGCAAGATCTTAAAAATCTTTCATTTCAAACTCCTTTGACAAAGATTTTTTCACTCTTTCAACTACCACAATCTCCTTACTAAAGATCAACGAATCATCTATGTATAATGCTAAAAACACATATGATGATTCTTGGTTTTTCAAGTAATAAATATTACAATCTACTTGACATTTTTTGAATCCTAGACTGAAAAAAGATTGAATCCATTGAACTTGTTTCAAGCCATATATGGCCTTTTTAAGTTTGCACACAAGGCCTTTAAGATGGTTGTTTTTGTAACCTTTTGGCTACATCATGTAAATGTCCTCCTCTAAACATCCATTTAAAAATACACTTTTGATGTCCATTTTATGTACTTCCAAATCCAAAATGACTGTTAATGCCAACAACATCTTGATGGAAAGGAACTTCACAACTGGTGCAAAAGTTTCATTGAAGTCTAGCCCTTTTGTTTGAGAAAAGTTTTTTGTGATTAAACTAGCTCGGTATTTGTCAATGTTTCCATTTGCTTTTCTTTTAATGCAGAAAACCCATTTGTTCCTTATTGCTTTCCTTCCTTTAGGTAGCTTAATAAAATCCTAGGTTTCATTTTTCATCAATGCACGATATTCTTCATCTGCAACTTTCTTCCATTTGTTAACATCATGCCCTTCAATAGCTTCTTCCCACGTCAATGGTTCATCAATGGCTACAACATAAGCAAAATCATGATGGTGTTCCTTGACAATTTCCTTATTGCCACTTTGGGGATGGCAACAACCTTTTTGGGTGTCACGGTAAAGATTGGTAGGTCCACGAAAAATCGACGAGAATAATTCACGTGCACATTATATGTTTTTGAAAAAGGAATATTTTCATGAACAACATATCGATCAATGTTAAACTCAGATTGTTATTCAAGAAGAATGGTTTGTTTCACTCCTTTCAGTTCTTTTTGGAACAAAGTCTTTTCATGTGAAGCAATGCCTACTTCTTCATTGAAAACCACATCACGGTTGAAGATTAGCTTGGAGGTCTCCTTGTTGACCAATCTGTACACTTTAGAGTTTTGGTCATAGCCTACAAAGATGCACTTTGTGCTTTTTGAATCCAATTTTGTTCTAGTATGATTGGGTCTATGAACATAAGTGTCACAATTAAAAACTTGTAAATGTTTCACTATAGGTTTTCTCCCATTCTAAAGTTCTTTGGTCGTTACTCCTTGAACTACTTTGTGGGGAGATATGGCCTTCAAATATGAAGTAGTCATTACAGCTTCTACCCAATATTTTGGTTCCAAATTGCGGTGGTGAAACATGCAATGTGTTGTTTCAACAATTGTGCGATTCAACCACTTGACCACTCCATTTTGCTAGGGTGTGTATGGCACTAATGTCTGATGCTAAATTCCATTCAGTTTAAAAAATGCTTAGAATTTTTGGGATGTGAATTTGCCTTTGTTGTAACTTCTCAAGATTTTGATCTTTTTTCTAATTTGTTTTTCTACAAGTGCTTTGAACTCTTGGAATTTTGAAAAACATTCTCCCTTGTTCTTCAAAATGTAAATGAAAGATTTACGCAAGTAATCATCTATGAAAGATACAAAGTATTTTGCTCCACCAAAAGATGGAGTCTTAGTTGGTCCCCAAACATTGGTGTGAATTAACTCCAACAATTTTTCTACACATGACCTTCCTTCTTTCGGGAATGTTTCCCTGTGTTGTTTGCCTTGAACACGCCCTTCACAAAAACTGAGTTTTGCTCCCTTGTCAATGTTAATGCCCTCCATGAGGTTACAATCTAACAACATCTTCACATTTTCTAAACCTAGATGCCCCAATCGCTCATGCCATAATTGGATATTGTTTGATTCCTTAGAAACAATTAAACCTTGGATTTTTTCTGCTGACTTTGTTTCATATTATAGCCAATATAGACCATTTTCTCTTAGACCAAGTTCGACTACTTTCTTTTGTTTGTTCATGATTACACTTTTTTTCTCCAAATTCAAAAACGTAACCCAATGAAGTTGTTTTTGTTACGGAGAAAAAGGTTTTTTGCCAATCTAGGAACATGCAAGACATTAATGAGGAGAACATCAACAATTTCATTTCCTCCCACTGACATGGATACCTTTATATCTCTTCTGCCAATAGCTTATTGATCAAAATTATCACCCATGTAAATTTTGATGGGTGAAATTGATTCATAATTTTTGAACTAGATTCGTTCATGAGATATATGTGCAAATGCACTAGAATCTATGTACCACACTGTGGATCCACATGAAACAGACAAAGAAGACACAAAGGTTTCCCTACTAATAACTTCATTTCTTGCCTCAATTATATTATTTTTCTCTCCTCTCTTCTTGGAATCAACTATTTTCTTTTAACACTCCCTTGCCCAATGCCCAACTTCTTTACAATAGTTACATATGTCTCTTGACTTGTCTCCACTAACTCTGAACTTTGACCCTTTTTGAGCTAATACAAGTGCAATTTTGGTCAACAACTCAAAGCACCCAAACTTCTCTTTTTTCACCAATTCCTCATTTAGCAACCTAGTTGCTACGACTTCCCAAGTAAGTTTATTGGGGTCAATGGACTCTAAGGACTCCAAAGAAGTGACAAGGAATTCATAGCTTTCAGGCAAACTCATCAAAAGGACCATGACTTTCACCTCAGGAGGATTTGTTACACCAATGGCATCTAGCTCCTCTGCCATAGCTCCCAACTTGTTTAAGTGTTGTTCCATTGTGTTAGTTGAATTCATCTATGAAGTGAAAAACTTCCTTGTCAATAAGAACCTATTAGTGAAACCTTTATCAACATACCGGTTTTGAAGTGCCTCCCAAATGCCTTTCGTGTAGCAATCTCTTTTTTCATTGTAAGTAACTGGTTGTTAGACAGACTCTACACTATGAGGTTAAGAGCTCGGTTCTTTTTCTTAGTGTAAGCTAACAGTGCAGCTACTTCCTGTTCACTCAGCTTTACATGTTTCCGATCTACTAGCCCCTACAACTCTCTAGCCTTCAACATAGTCTCCATCTTTAACTTCCAGAGCATAAAATCTTTGTCTATGTACTTGAAATGTGGGCCCATAACCTATGAAAAATCAAATTCTTCCATTACACAATGTGACTGCAAATAGTCAGTGCAATAAACTTGGACAAAGAAAAGGAATCACACTATAAAGCTTAATCTTGCTAAGAACTATGCTAAAATGGATTAGTGACTCAAAACTAGTTCCTGCAGAGAGACGAATCAATGATTCCAAGATGATCTAATGGAACCTGCAATGTGCTTATATGCACACGAAAGATCGCCAAGAAATAAGGCTAGTAAAGATCGCTAAGAAATAAGGCTAGTAACTACTGGTATGTGGAAATAGTTGCCATGTAGCGAGGGTAATCCAGAGTAAAGTGCACATGGGTGCCTAACTAATGCACTCGTAGAAGTGTAGCGAATTTAATCTGGTGCCATGTGCACCGTTTCTGATTTACTGTGACAATGTGGAAATGAGTGGGACTACTAAGATGAACTCGAGCAAATTATGCATTCATTTGCTGCTACTGTTTAGTGCTCCCTCTGAAGTAGCTTGACCACATGCTACTTACATTATGGAATGGGCAAAACCCTACCCTTTTTGTAGATTAAGTGACCTTGAAAGCCCTCGTGATGATCATTATGGTCCCGCACATTCTAATCCATAATGAAAGTTTAGGGTTTATTTAATCCAATGAGAATGACATAGACCACCAGAATCAGCCACTGATTTTTACAAAACCAAGTTCATTCTGCAATATAATTTTACAAAGAAAAAATTGGCGAATGAAAATGACACCAAATATTAATTCATTCTGCAATATAATTTTAGGTAGAAAAATATTTTTGGCTGATGAAAAACCCTAACTAAAACTCAATTGCAGATGAAAAAGTGACCCAGAGATTGAGATGAATGAAAAACAGTAGCCCTAAGTAACTAACTGCCAGCCTTTTTTTCTTTTTGCTGGTGGTCTATATATAGCCAAAAATGGAAATTAAAAATGAAAAATGCTAAAAAAAAGTTATTTTTGAGATTTTCAATAGCCATAATTTGACCAAAATCTAAAAAATCTAAAGGAAAATCGTCAGATTTTCTATACATGGTTCAAGTACGGTAGCCAAAAATATAGAAGGATGCTTTTTTAATAATTAGTTTCATACGTAGCTTTTTGCCAAATTTGGCTAAATATTCATATGGATCATCGCCACTTTGGCTACAAACTGCGCAGAGAGCGAGTGTCTGGCCGTTTAGGGTTTGCTTGTTGTCGTCGCCGAAGAAACCCGAGGTCGAGGTCGAGGGAGGGAGGGAGCGAGAGAAGCGATGGAGAAGACATGGAGATGGACATTAGGAATGGTGTACGTGATAGCAGTGGCAGTGATTTGGATCGTTGCGAGTTTTTTGGTGCAATCTGTGGAAGGTGCCGGTATCTCTCCCTTCTTTATCACATACATCTGCAACTCCTTGTTTGTGATCTACCTTCCCATTGTGGAAGGAGGGCGTTATGCCCAGCTCTGGTTTAGTCGTAACTTGCGGCAACGGCAAGAAAAAAACCAAGAGAATCTGAAGCAGAAGGAGAGGCATGTGGAGGAGGAGGAGGAAGAGGAAGGGGATTCAATATCTAGGCCAGAACAGGAAACCCTACTTTTGGAACCTGCTGCTGCTGCTGCTGCTGGAGTTTTGGAAGATGGGGGAATCAGGCATCATCATCCTGGGGGAATAGTCAGACGAAAGGGAGACGAGGAGGAAGTGATTAATGGAATTCAGGTTCGAGAATGGAGCAGGATGGAGATTGCTAAAGTGGGGTTGCTCATCTGTCCCTTCTGGTTCGCTGCGCAATTTACATTTAATTTGTCCCTGAAGTATACTACTGTCACTGTAAGATCCCACTCTTCTCTCTAGCTTCCCTCCCCCCTCTGTGTGGACTTTAACACCTGCAATTAATTGATTTAGGGTTAAGATTTCTTTGCTTATTCTTTTGAATTACTGAAAATCTGGAGAATTGCCCCAGATTGTGAAAGTATCCAGAGAGAACATTTGGCGATTGCAGATAGAACTTTTGGAGAGAGTAGATGAAGGGCTCAAAATTTGATTCTGGCAGCAAGCAAGTGAGAATTAGCGATAAGTCATCTGTGGTTTGGTATAACACATAGTTTCCTGAAATGGCAGTTTGCATACCCTGCCATATGTCATGACACGCCAGAGAAAATCCTAACATATCTCATTGTGCATGATTATGATGGTTACACCATCTGTGCCACCAGACTTGTGATTCTGAGTGGCTAGTTACAGCTCATGACCCTCTTTGAACTCATACCAGTTTTAGTCTCATGACATTTCCTTGAATCTTGATGTGTAGCATTGTTGAACATTGAGGCTCTAGTAATTGGCCAGAGTGGTCTAACATTTTAGTATCAGTCATCTGTGGTTTGGTATTATGCATAGTTTCCTGAAATTGCAGTTTGCAGACACTGCCATACATCATGATGTGCTAGATAAAATCTTAACATGCCTCATTGTGCATGACTATGATGGCTACACAAAGGGTGATCCATCTGTGCCAGTGACTTGTGATTCTGAGTGGCTAGTTAAGGCTTATGACCCTCTTTGAACTTGCAGCAGATTTTAGTTTCATGACAGTTCATTGAATATTGATGTGTAGCATTGTTGAACATCATGGCTCTAGCAACCAGCCAGAGTAGTCTAACAGACCAATTTCCTGGACTCTTGTCTTTCCTTCTTTAAGTGGTTGGGCCAGTGCCTTATCACAGGCTTCCTCCAGTAACAAAACTAAACATGTATGATTTTGATGTTCACAGTCACCTGGAGTGGAGTTTGTTGATTGCATTCATTTGTGCTAGAGTTCTCTCAGATGCTTTCAGTTCTTGGATTTTCATGGGATGTCCAATTGTATTTAATTGGGCAAAGAGGGAATACAGAGAGAGGGTTTGAGATTGTGAGGCAAAATCTGACATTATGTACATTGACATTAATTTGTGCTTGGTGCATGCAACAGTCAAATACAATCCTGAGCAGTGCTTCAAGTCTGTTCACATTTCTGGTGTCAATGGCAGTGTTGCGAGAGAAGTTCACATGGCTGAAACTATGTAGCGTGCTGTTGTGCATGTTGGGAACCATTGTGGTTAGCCTTGCAGATTCTGAACAAGATAAGGGTAGTGTTTCCCATGCAGTATGGGGTGATATGCTGTGCCTATTGTCAGCACTATTCTATGCCATTTATACTACTCTCCTGCGCAAATGCTTGCCTGATGAGGATTCCACACAAGGCAAAGCCAGCACTGCCTTGTTTTTTGGGTACCTTGGTTTGTTTAACGCATTGCTGCTGGCACCCGTGGGCTTCCTATATTTTTCATTTGTGGAGCCTTTTCATCGACCTTCCCTCACCCAATTTGGCCTCGTCATGTGCAAAGGTCTGCTCACTCCCACTGAACCCCTCTCTTCTTTGTAGGCAGTGTCTCATTACCATTGGTCTTTTTGTCCTTGTCTCATTCTTCTTTCTAAGCATTCTGACAATTTGTATCATTCTGAAGATACAAGACAATGGGGCGCTCATCTTTGGGATTAGTTCTGCTTGAAAGCTCTTTCCACTGATCATGTTACTGCTGCTTTGCTGTGCATAAGTCTTCCTATTGTGATTTCCTGTTTAGAATGAGAACTTGATTTCACCTTCAGGTCAAACAAGTGGGAGCTTACATGTTTGTTAGGTCACATGAAAGGTGTCTCAGCATTCTGGAAATGGAGGGATTTTGTTTGGTCAAAATGGTGAGATTCAATGTTTGGCCATTTTTGGCTGCTGGATTTGCTTGAAATCAGAGCACAGCAACACTGGCACTGGGTTGGTTTGCTGATACTTGGTTAAAGTGATTGTAATTGCAGGGTTATTTGATAATGTCTTAAGTGATTATCTTTGGGCGAAAGCAGTATTATTGACAACACCAACAGCAGCAACAGCAGGGCTAAACATTCAAGTGCCTCTTGCAGCTGTGGTTGATTCTCTTCGTGGAAAAGTGCCATCTGGCCTTGACATGTTGGGAGCAATTGCTGTTTTGTTAGGTTTCTTTGGTATCAATCAACCTGTGACTGGCTGTTGTTCATCTGCAGGTGATGAAGATGAAGAGTTTGAGGTTGTAAAGGATGACACTGTGGCTCTAACTGGTTTATGACCCAGCTTTCAGAGTAACTAATCATTGTATTATAGTAGTTGCCTGCCTCGTTATCCTTATCACATCAAGCATTTGCTGGAATGGGATTATGTCCAATCCAGGCCAATTGCAATTAAATTGTCTCAACATTCTTCTCACCTTATGTGACTCGGCAAACATGTCCATCAAACATTTATCATGATCATGGATGATGGTGCCAATTGATATTCTGTCTAGATATACTGAAACTGGGTTTCTTAAAGGCCTCTCTTAGTGTAGGGCTGGCTCATGAAGGGGGACCCAAGGACCCAGCATTTCATTTTGTTGAAATTGCAACTCTGGTACAAGCAAAGTGGATGTGTATGACAACTGGACTCATACATGTTTGACTTACCGAATGGTAACTAAGCAAAACTAATTCTGAGACTTTGAGAATCTAACTCTGGCAAGTTTTGGGGTTTCTTTTGTTGTCTTCAAGTTTTGATTTTGGATGGACATCAGGTATTTCTGTTTTCTGGAGAGAATCCCTTATGTGTCTACATGCAGATTCTACTAGAAAGAGGTAAGCACACTGCAACTAGTTGATGCAAACATGTTACGTGGGTCTATCATTTCTCATGACCGGGCCAGGTATTAGCGAATCGTTTCACAAAGAATCAAACCAGGTATCACCCAAGGTGATACTCAAGCTAATACCCACCCCTTCGGTTCTCACTCCAATGAGGGACCACTCACTTGAGAACCATCCTATACGTTTAAAATGCAAAGTATGAGAGCCACCCAAGGTATTAGAAAAACTTAAAAGTAATTCTCAATTTTAGAGGTCTAGGATTAAAGGACTACCTATTATAGTTATAGGGGTAAGTAGTATGCAATCTTTTTTTTAAATTGGTTGTGGGTGCATCACAATGTGAGTGTATCCCAAACTCGATGTTTTTATTTCACTCATATCACATTGATTGACATTGTTTTTAATGCTCCTTAATGTGTTGGTACCAATAGCTTAATGTGAGAAGGGCTTTTCTTTGAGCTCACCTATATACAATAGATGTGCACACATTTGGGCAAAAAATATGAAACACAATATGGTGCTAAATTGGAGAATATCTTGAGTGCACATTGCACATATGAAAAAAAAACTAAATTTAATAACTGATTTGTGAGAATCGTTGGAGCTTATCAACTATTATTACGTTTGTGAGAATTAGTAACTTGAGAACCACTTAATATTTAAAAATAAATACTTTGATACCTTGGCTTACTCTCATATAACTATTTTTAAAATTGGAAAGAACATGGTTGGTTCTTACAACTCTATGACAAAAATGAAATTGGTTTTCATCAAAATGTGAGAACAACCCAACATTGGTATTCAATCCTCCCACAATCAATTGTTAGGAGTTGTATAATTTAGCATGACATAATCTTTTTTTTTATTGTTAGGCATTTTCATCACCTATTTTTTCATTTTTTGAAAGGCAAATTATGCACATGCACATGTGTTCAATGTTGTGAACGAAGATGTTTGGAATAAAGTTCACATTGTTTGGTAGTATGAAGGATACTGTTTGTGTTTGAAATCTAACATCTCCAATTAGTTATGAGTAGTGTTTTTTTTCAAGCGAATTTTCATTTTTTTTCAACAAGAAAATTTGGGTAATTTTGGAACAATATGTTTTTCTAGTGTAATTTTGACCAATTTTGCAATTTTTGGAGCAAAATTCGCTAAAATTTCAACATCATAAATATGAAAAAAAAAAAAACACTAGTTATGGGATGCACTTCAATTGCACATGGAGGGATATGTGTTCACAAAAGGTTGGACTATTTTTGTTTATCCCCTTATTTTGGGAGATTTTATCTTGTTTAAAACCCAAATAGAGATCTATAAATGATTATAGGGGCACCACGAAATAGGTTATTTAGACCCTTTCAACTTTCAAGGCTGAAAATGATGGGAGAATGAATGCACGCTCTCTAAGAGCTTTGGTGTTTGTTCATTGGCTTATCTATTGTGGATCAAAGAGGAATTCTTATCCATGTTCTCTTTCGACAATTAATTTATGTCATGAATATGCAAATACACGAATTAGTGACATGTCATATATTATGAATTTAGGCCCAAAACAAATTGCCAATTTCACATTATAGGCACATACAACATCATTCATGTTTGCTTCGAACAACCTTTACACAATAAGGTGCTATAATGCAACATTCATCTCTCAAACCATAAATGTTCATGACAATAAACAAACTTAATATATCTTGATATGATTCCATGGAATTGAGAATCCTTGTCCATATGACATTTAAGATTTCATCATAGGTCATTAAGAATTTGCATGAAGCTTATAAACAATCATGAAAGTCATTGGATGATTCATATCTTGAAAAATGTTGTTTCATCATGAATGATGTTAATGTAAGAACATCAATATTCAATCATTGGATAATTTCAAAATGGTTTTAAGAAGACTATTTGGACAACATGGATTATTGAAAGTTGTATTCCCCACTATCATAATTATATGTCATGAAACCCAATTATCTGTAATTTGATCAACACAAAGTTTAAAATCATGATGTTGCAATTGAACTTTCTACACCATTATATCCATGTTTCAATTTTTTTTCATGTTATGGATAAATACCATTTGAGCACATATGATGGAAATTTTTCCTTTTGTTCATATTATGTTTTTTGTGTGGGATTATACTAGGCCTATCACATTATAGTTCATTGTAATTTCACGCCCACAATAATCCATGTACAATATAAAGTATGCTTTTATATTATGAGTGTGTTATAATTATCTTCAATATTTATGTATTATGAAAAAAAATCTTTAAATGAAATTTATAATTTGAAACATATATGATAATCTTGTTGACTGATGGGGATGTAAACAATTTTGTCCTAGTCAAGTTTTTTGCCTTGTGCAAGGCAATCAATTTAGATTGATGGGTTTATGCCATTAAATCACTTGACTTTGAAAATTTTGTGATTCTTTAAAACCAAACCAACACACACAACACTCACACTCATTCCTAAATAAAAATCAAAACATGTCAACCAAAATAATTTTTGGATTTAAAAATCAATAATCACTAGAAATGGTCATAAAAAATCAATCATTATACTAAGGAAGAGGAAATGGTCTTAAGGAAAATGGTTGTAAAAAATTAGTCACTAGAAATCCATACTTGGAAAAATGGTCATTAGAAAATTGTAAGGAAATCATTCCAAGGTTTGTTTCTCCAAAATTAAAGGAAGGGGACCATCATTAAACCTTAAATGACTTCTAGAAGTAAGATCACCAAGAATACCACCTACACATGCCATATTTTGGTATATTTCACCAAAATTGAAAGGAAGATGACCATCATTAGGGTTTAAATGACCACGAAAATCAAAAACACTAAAAAACCAATTAAATTTGTGGATTCAAGGTCTATTCCGCCAAAATTCAAAGGAAAATAACCATTGTGGTGATAAGCCATATATGACCACTAGAATTAAGAATGTTAAAAAGATTCCCTTGATTTGCAAATTCAAGGTTTGTTTCACTAAATTTCAAAGGAAGATACATCACTAAACCCTAGATGACCACTAAAATCAAGAACACCAAGAAGACCACCTACATTTGCCCCATCTAAGGTTTGTTTCATTAGAAATCAAAGGAAGGTGACCTATTGAACCAATATCACTAAGAAAATCAGCTACATTGACCATTTTAAAGTATGTTTCATCACAAATCAAAAGATAATGACCATCATTAAACCTTAGATATAAACCAAACCTAAATCACTAAGAAAACTATTTTCACTTGCCGATTTAAGGTGTAAAAGAAGATGACCATCACTAGGGTTTAGATGACCACCAAAATGAAAATTATCAAGAAGATCACTTGCATTACCCAATTCAATGTATGTTTCACCAAAATTCAAAAGATGAACATTGTGAACATCACCAAGAAGACCACTAGAAGGTGACCATGACTAGATCTTACATGATTATTAGAAGCAAGAACACCAAAAAAAACCACATGCATTACCAATTTCAAAATTGGTTTCATTAATATTCAATGGAAGAAGACTGTCACTAGACCCTAGGTGACTACTAAAATTGAAAACACTATGAAGACCACTTGCATTTGCTATTTTAGGGTTTATTTCACCAAAATTCATAAGATCACCAAAAAAATTTAAGTTTAAATATATACATAGTTTGATTATACAAAACGTTCAATTCAAGGAAGTATGTAGTTCTAATAAGTGATCTATTTGTTGTGTACTCCTATGTCAATGCCAATAACCATCATTGTCAACCCACATATAACACATAACAAAAATGCTTTGAACAATAGAATACATCCAAATCACAAAACATATGACTCATTTGCAATAATACAAGAATCCAAGCTCAAAAAACACACAAGGAAAAACACATAAACTATGTCACAAACAATCTGAATGAAAACTCATAAACATTTATAAAAACATAAGCTTGTTATTTTGGAATCTCAAATGATCAAAAGTGATTTGAAATCACATAACACGAAATTATGTCCCACACATTACATATTTAAAACTACATTCACATTGGAATTGGTTCCACATTAACTTGCCCCAATTTAATTACATTAATTAAGATGTAAACATGTAACCAATAGAAAATTGTTGACATATTTGAAAGCAACATTGTAAACATTTTATTTCAAATTGTAAATAAGCTTAAAGAGGATTCGTTGGAAGTCCTCAAGCTTGAATTGTTTGGCAATAAGATGTGTTGTCAATTCTCACAATATCCAGAACACATTCCAAGCCATGATATCACTCACAACCTTGTACCAAGATTTGTTTATTCAATGAAGCCACCACATCATCAAAGCAATGGGCAAGCAATTAAAAAGTATCATAAAAGAACTATTGCAAGCTTGGGTGGTGGGGTTGAACTCATTGGTGCAATGGGAAGAGGGAATAGATGGCTTGAGTTCTTGTATTCAAGTTTTTAATCTATGAATTTTGGGGTCAAAGACCTTGCAAATTCTATTTCTATTGGTGGTTTCTGGTCTATGGCTTTTGGGGTAGAAGGGACCTTTTATTCTAGTGTGGTTGGAGGAAGAGTTTCAAATTTCTTCAAGGATTTTGCAATCCATGAAATTGTTAGGATTTGCAAGATCTCAAAAACCTTGTGAGTAGACACACAATGTGACCACAATGAGAGGACGAAACAGTTTGACGGGTGAGGTATTCAACATGACAATCATAAAACACGTATTTTTCCTCACTTGAAGTCATGGATATGAACACCTTCCCAAGTAAAAAATTAAACCTCACTTCAAAAAACTTGCATGTTGAAAAAAACATTGTTGTTCAACATTGCAAACCACATTGGAGGGGTGAGCCCTCTTTCCAAGATTAAAAATCCAATCAAAAACCTTTGTAACTTGGTTTGCTTGACTCCAAACACTCCACTCCAAGTTTGGCCCCACACTTCCAAAGCTTAGCCTAGGTTTAAAAGAGGTCGAACCTTTCATTATTTAAATTTTGCATTCTTTTTTTAATACATGTTAGTACAATATATTGTTATGTACATAGTAGTTTTCTAATATAAATTGACATTTTGTATGCATGTCATTCATGGGACAAATTGAGCATGAAAGATTGATCTTGAAAAACATGTAAGGTGAAGCCCTAGGATGAATGCAATATTATAGTAAAGCCTACACAAGATGATAGTCAAGTGTGAACTTGATTTTGGTAATGCCCTTATCCTCATGTCTTGATTTTTGGTACTATTAAATTAACACCATCCAATATAATAACAAATTGTCAAGAAACCTTGGCTATTCATTGGATGCTTGAAGCAATAGCCAAGCAACATATTAGTAAAATAAACATGAGGTTATATAACCTAATGAGATATTGAATGCTTCTCAAAAGATAGGAATCACGCATAATAAAAGGATGATGTTCAGAAACTTATTCAAGCAAAATCACAATATTTTGCATTATAGATGAAGTTAAACTATTCATGATGTAAAAAGAGAAATGTGGTGATGGGAAAGCAAAGCACAAATTTTTTTATAAATAATGCACTTCACATTTTTGTGCATTATCTCAAGGAGAATAAAAAGAAGTGAGCTTCATTATGCACATGAACCTTTCTGTGAATGGGATTATTTGTTCCATTCTTAGCCCACTGACATCACTTGCATACATGATTTTCTTACCAATGCATCCATGGGTGTGCAATCAAAGTCTTTTGAAATTGATCAATTAGCCAAAGGGGTGGGCTATTTTATCATACTTTATGGTGGAGCATTTCAAGAGGTGTAAAACCAAATCAAACTCTTCTGCTTCAATTGAAGACAAAATGACATTGCAGAAACCTTGGTTGAAACTTGAAACCTAAATATCATATTGCAACACCATTTGTAAGGTCCTGTGCAACACCAGAGATGGGTGACAGCCAACCAACTCTAGGGCTCGATGCAACAATGATGCCACAGGCAGATGTGTGGTGAAATCATCAAAAGCTTTGGAGGATTGTGGTCCGGGCAAAACCAGTAGATTGTGTACCTGCCAAACAAGACAACTTTTGTTGATCTTCATTGAGCTTACTAGTTCAAATAATGCATTCTACAGACTACTGCAACAGCAATTGGGATGTCAGGTATGCAGAATGGCATGTTTCCTTCCTGATATTAGCTTCTAGGAGGGAAGGACAATGGTCTGAAGTGGAGGACATATTAGTTGAACAAATTTTATTTGCACAAAGAAAAAAAGAGGGATTGCCATAACTCACAAGGACAACAAAGCATGTTGCGATCTGTGTTGGCTGTTTCTTAGTGATGGAAGGTGACATGACCTTGAAAGGTGATATGACCCACTGGTTATCACCTTGCATCTCTGAAAGATCTATGACCGTGGTTCTCAAAACTCTGAGACCCAATTCTGATCTGTAACTGCAGTTCTCAAACAATCTAAGAACCAGTCTAATGACCTACAGAACTACTGGTTTTGGCTGGTTACTTCATGAAAACCACCAGTTCTTTTGAGGCTTTTTGGAAGAACAAGAACTGCAGGTTGTTTGATTTTGAATTTTTTTTAAAAACTGGAACCTAGTCTTGATTTGATTCTGAATGTTCTCTAAAAACTGAAATTAGAGGTTCTTCGATTTCCAAATTTTCTAAAAACCAGAACTGGAGGTTATTAAAAAAGAACAGATATCCACCCGACACTGGTTAAGACATTGAGACTCTCACTGCATGCACTGAGGGAAGAAAGTAACTGAGAATATATCTCTCCTGAACATCGAGAAATCTTCATACTCAATAATACGTTAACCAGGGATTTTTTTCTTCTTTGGAGTCAAAGAAAAACTCCCAGATAAGGAAAAGAAGAGAGGAAATAAATCACAGAAAGGAAGAAGTAGAACAAAAGAAAACAGGAACAAAACTGTCAGAAACTTGGGGACTCTGTTAAGAAAACAAAGTGAAAAAATACCTGTGATTCTCAGCTGAAAAGTTTTTCTCACTTTCTTGATACCCAACAATTGAGTTGCCACCAGGTTCAGATCCTGGAATTGCATGACAAAGAAACAAGCTTAAGGAGGATGGCTTTCTTTCTTCAGGCTAGAAGCAAATTTGCACAGATCAGAACTTGAAAGTTGTTAAGATTAAAACTAAGCCCCAAACCCTCTGGAGAGAGGTGCTGGTTGATATTGTGAATGAGACTTACAAGTCTGGGTTTAGGGTCCCCAAATGATGAATGCTTCTCAGAGGCTTTATACCTATGCTCCCTCCTCAATTGGTTGTGATCTTCTGTATAAACACAGATGAAGCAAAGGCAACAATCTTTTGATCAAAAGACAATTCTTCTTGTACAACACAACAAACACCAGAAGCAAGACTTACAGACAGAGAGACAGAGAGACAGAGAGGAGCACAAGGCTGTAAGCCCATGCATGCATACACCTTGATCTGATCAACAGAGAGTGTGCATATCTGTGAACACCTGGGGATATAAAGGCCAAAGAAAATCAAACAACAAACCTCTTAAAATAAGTAGCCAGGAGCTTCAAGATTCTTCATAGATAGCTAGCTTGCTAGCGAAAAAACCCCAATGCCATGAGGACACGCAGCACATTAGCTGAGGACGTGCACCTTCTCTTCATTATCTCTGTCAGATCTCTGTACCTGTGCTTGTCACTGCAAATCGTACATTCAGGAATGAGATCGATTTCATACGAAGAACCAGCTGCTGAGTCCAGCAATGCAAAAAGAAATGCTTTCCATTCTCTGCCGAACAGATGGCAGCCAACCGCAAAACTATAAAAAAGGACTATGAGCTTCAAACCCTAAACGCTTCTTCAAAGCTTGAGCTTTGTATTACTACTCTGGACCAAGAAAGCTTGCATTAGGGTTTTTGCTTGCATTAGGGTTTTTTGGTGAGCTTGATATTAGGGTTTTCTGGTTTTGTGTGCAGCAGCAGTTTTGCTGCAACTCTGAATCCAAGGAGCACTTACCACATGATGCAGTACCACTGCAAGCGGATAACATCAAGAAGCGCTTATAGAAGAAGGGTCGACAGCGCCGCCTGCTATTGGTCTTCATCATCCTGAGCTCCTGGGTGGTTGTTACAGCATCATCAGCTGGACGAGGAGGAGGAGGAGGAGGAGGACTTGATGGTTTCATGTATTCCGGTTTGCATTCTAGACGAGGACCTCCAGTTTCCAAATCCACCCTGAATCTACCAGTCCTGCTGTCCCCATAGGCCGAATTCCCACTGCAGAGGAAAGCTCTTCGGCTGCTGTTGCTGGAAAGCGTAATCTGGCTACCATGATCTGCAGGCTGCATCTCTTTCACATAGTATAAGCTACGAGTTCTCGATTGAACCCACTCTTCTGCTGCGGACTGATCTGAAGCTGCAGAGCCTGAAGAATGTTCTCGAAGCTTAGACCATTTGAGAGATTCGTGGTGGTGGTCGCCACTGGCACCTTGTAGAGGAGCTTCATCCGAGTCGGCGGTCTCATACGACCTACGGTCGATTTCTGGCGGCCGGCCTGAGCTGCGGCAGATCGGTGATGGGAATCGCGTCTTCTTCGACGTCCATGACCCAGGCTGCAATCCAGCGCCGGGCCAACATCTGCTCCAGCTTTCGGCAGGATCCGACTTGATCGCGGTGCCCAACTGCCGCTGCTTCTCAATGTTTCTGTCTCGCGATTTACCAGCCGCTGAGCTGACGGACGCCATGAACTCCTTGGCCAACAATCTCAAATTCCATAAGCTGCTGCTGCTGTTGAAGCTCCAGCGCTGATCGTGTGCGCCGCGGCTTCGGCTGCAAGGCTTGCGAGGCTGATCATCAACCTCGTCGTGTGCAGCAGCAGCTCGTATATTGCGGGCTTCTTCTTGCACGTCGACCGGATGCAGCAGCAGCTTTGGATTAGTAGTATTCTCTTGCTCTAGTTCTTCAGGTTGGTGCCAAGCAAGCTCGCTTGGGCCGCGACTACTAGTGTGACCATGTGCAAGCATGTTGTTGTTGTCATCGTCGTCTTCGTCTGTGCTGCAGAATAATGCCATCGCATTGATCGACATGTGGTTATACTGCAAGCCCGCGGCTACGTGACACTTGGGTTTCTCTCGGACTCGTCCGAGCTGAGCAGACTCCTGCACTGTAGAAATCCCATGTCGACTACCATGTGCGCCGTCGAGGGATTGCAGGATTCCTGATCTAGTCATGGATCGAGAAGCTCGCAAATGATGAGAATGCAGTTCAGAAGCTGAAGTAGAAGAAGAAGAACGCCAAACTGAGGTCGATGTCGATCTATATGCCTGCAAATCACGAGTGCAGCTTGGCGGCTGCATCACATTGTCTGGCACCAGCAGCTCCTGATCCTTCTCGTCCTCCTCAAGCAGACTCTCTCTCGATCCTTGTCGTTTCTTCTGCTCGTTGATCTGCGGTAACCTAGAGCTTCTCATCTGCTTCTTCTTGAAGGTCTTCTCGCGGCTTAGAAGATCACTTAGATTGCTACCTGCAGTAGTGGTCGACGAAGCTGTCGCCGTCGCTTTTCTGGTCTCAAAGCAATTGCTTTCTCGATGATCAGCTGCGGCATTCAACACGACACTAGTATGGAAGATTCTTGTTCCCGGCGGAGGAGCAGCTTGCGGGACGGAATATATGCCAGTACTCGCGTGCAGACTGAGCTTCGCGGAAGAGCTGCCGGTGTTGCAGGCACGAGATGTAGACTGCAAGAGCATAATCGACGACCGATTGTGCCCGCCTGCAGCTGTTCTAGCTCTATAAGATACCGGTCCTTGAGAGAACAGCCGCGATGGGTACAACACTATTGATCCAGTGCTGCTGCTGTGCGCTTTGTTGCTTCCTGCTGTTGCATAATCACGAATATGACGATCCATTACAGGTCGACTGTAGCAGCTCGCGGCCGGGGAGACTAGAGGAAGAAGACTAGCATAACGTTTTGAAACTGCACCCCGCGGCCTAGTGGTACTCCACCGGCTGCTGCTCCTCGACGTCGCCCTGATGATCCTCAAACGATGATATTTTGCATTGAAAACTTGCTGCTTCCCAGGGGCTGCACCGGCGCGGCCCCCGCGTGCAGGCCGCAGCTTAGCTAGTGCAGCTGCAGCAGGCTCCTGCACCCATTTGAAACCAGCATGAGCTCCAGCTGAACAACTCCTCATGAACATCTCCTCATGATATTCAGCGTCCACGACGTGCAACCCCATTAGATCTCGACGAGCTCTCAAATGCAGCCACACCAACTGCAGCTCCCACGACTCGACGTACTAGCAGCTACAACCCCAAAGCAGTCCTGATCGTCGCTGGAATTCTTCTGATCCGCTTCCTCCTCCTCCTCAAAACATTCCAGCTGCTGCTTCACATCACGCTTGGGATTCACTTGATCCGTTTGAACCCACTTCGACAGATCTCTAGTTATATATCGACCGCTGCGCCCTGATCCGTCTAATTGCGACTTTCTTCTTGACATTCCAACTCTTCTTGCAAGTCCTCAGAGTTCTTCATTGCACTGCATTTCTGATCTTCTTGCGACTTCTTCTTCTTCTTCATAGCATAATAATATTGAGCTACCCAAAAAACAAATAGAAATCTACAATCTAGAATCCAACCGAATGGATCACCAAACAAATCTCTGTCTGCACCCACCAGGATCTCTACCTAATCCCAACTGCTAATCAAATCATCATTGCCAAAGCAAATTCATCACTATTGCGCCTGACGATCAAAACTTTACAACTAGTCTTCCAACATTCATTCCTCTTGGAACCAAACCAAGAAAAAAGGGGCCAAAAAAAAAAAAAACACGAAATACAAATGTGCAGATCTCTACCAATCCTGTAGGACTGGAATTCGCGGATCAAGGATCTGAATATCAACGTGCGCACATGAGGAGAGATCGGCTCGAATTGCGATCACGACCGCGACGGAGGGAAGCGCGAGGAGCTTCGCGAAGTTCTGCCCGTGGACGACGACGAAGGTCTGCCCGGAGACTCGTCGTCCGCCAATCGAGGGACTAATCCGAGGCCTAATCCAAGGCCCAATCGAGGGACTAATAATCCAAGGGCGAATTGAGAGCCTAACCGAGGGGCTGCTTGGGAGGGGAATTTTTTATTTTAAAAAATTAGCTAAATATATATCCCTGCACAAAAATTAGATTACAAATTGGGATATTTCTTTTTGAAGGCTCTTTATGGGGTTACACAACTTATGAATATTTGGAAAAAGGGTCTTTGGAGCAACTACATATTAAAACATAAGTTGTTTGAAGGATATTATTCTGGATATGCCAAAAATAAAATATTAACTTAAAATTATTTTTTTAATAAATGAGACGCAAATTATTTCTTTTGAAGGCTCTTTGGCAAAACACTAAGAAAAAATTACAACGAAGGGTTTTTGGGCGACTTGATACCAACAAGATTGCAATAATATGATTACGGAATTTTGTTTTGATATCCTAAGATTCAAAGAACAATGAAAACATATTAATATTTTGACCTTATGTCTGTTGATTATCATTCTTTGGTAGTGTGTGGAGCAACACACAACCCACCCAAGTATATAGTTAGGTGTCAAACTTTCACCCCGCAAATTCCTTCCCAGTTCAAATAAAAGATTTATCCCAAATTTTACATGAACACAAAAGCAGATTAATAATATGCCCACATTTAATATGCATAAAATGCTATGGAGCTATATTCAATTAGCTTGAATAATTTAGATACTAGATAATGTTGGCATGTTTACAGCCATTGGGGGGGGGGGGGGGGGG
>Ga0116227_10000551_pt1 | contig 74150 bp, 70 predicted proteins | sample S1TSphgellanicum_FD_89693 | JGI IMG/M metagenome (GOLD analysis project Ga0116227, IMG submission 89693) | Host-associated microbial communities from peat moss isolated from Minnesota, USA - S1T2_Fb - Sphagnum magellanicum MG | ecosystem: Host-associated > Plants > Peat moss > Unclassified... | reverse complement strand
CAGAACCAGCTGCTCCAAATGCGGCAGTCTTGGAAAATCGGCCAGAGATGCCAGTCCCACGTTTGCAATTGACAGATGCCGCAAATGAGTGAAGCCCTGGAACAAAGCCGCAGGCGGCAACTTGCCATGAGCGCACTTGAGCGCTCCGTCGAGCATCAGAGAGGTAATTTCAGTAGCATCCTCGTCCCCGCGCGCTTGCTCCACGGCCCTCTCCCAAGCATCGTCCATCACCTCTGAAGGGACCACCGAGCTTTCCCCGTCCCCCCCTCCCTCTCCCCACTCCGGGTCCCTCCACCCACCACTACCACTCTTGTTCCACCCTCGCCTTCTTTGCAGCACTTGAGATTCTCGTCTCTGGCGTCTTTGGCTGTTACGTCTGCTCTTGTGCTTGCGCGATCTCGTGCACAATCTCCCGGCATCCGCCCGCACAAACTCTCGCGCTTCCTCTCCGCTCGCGCGCGCCCCTCCCTCTTCCTCCCTTCGCTCCCTCCCTTCCTTCCTTCTGCCTTCCCCCGCGTCCCCTTCCCTGCCCGCTCTACCCGACCCGAGCTGCCCACCAGCCCGTCTCTTTCTGCCCCATTCGCACATTCATCCATCCAAGTTTCCAACCCCCCCTTTTATTTTTCTAAACTTTTTTGTTCCCAAACCGAAATGAGTTTGACAATGTTATTTGTTTTAGCTTTGTGAATAGTTTCCTTTTTCTTTCTTTTTTTCTTTTTTCTCTTATTTTCCTTATTTTCTATTTTAGAAGGAGGAAGGACTTAAGATGGGAGATTGAGGGTTTTTTTTTTTTTTTTCAAAAACAAGGTTTTGTCTAAGTTACAAACCAAGGCATCAAATTTTTAATCACATTTTGAAATGGAAATCAAGAGGATTGTCCCACATTTAGTATTACTTCTTACCCTTGATATCAGATCTTGCCTTCAATTAAATCATTGATTATGAAAGAAAAGGTTATGGTTATGCTACAATGAAAGTTGATGCATTTCAATGGGTTTCTTTGGCAACAAAGATTTAGGGCAAAACCATATCCCCAAGTACCTAGTAAATAACATTAAAAGAAAAAGGCTTTAACAAATTACCTAAGTTTTGTGACTATTGTTAATCAAAACCCTATATGCATGCATGATAACCAAACAAAATAGCTCTCTAGATATTGAAGGGGGAATTCATCAAATAATACACATTTGATGAAAAATAATATACATATTTGTCTTATTTATTAGAAATTTGAATGCAAAAGTTGATCATTTCCCAAATCTAATTTCAAACAACAATTCTTCCAATCAACCCAAACAATAATAAATAAATAAATAAATAAAATCATAAACAAGTTATCAAAGGGGGATAGCCCCATATAAGAAACTTAAAACAAAAGCAAAATACGGCAAACAAATAGTCAAAGACTCAAAAGCCGTTTGATAATGGTGACCCAAAAGATGAGATTTGTTTTGTTTTGAAAGGAACAAATAGATGACTCTAATTCAAACCCAAATGGAAAGCAAGCCTTTAAGTGGAGGAGCAAGTATTGAACAAAAAAAAAAGGGGAGTCACATAACTAACTTAATACCACACAACTTGGGCTTGTTATAAAGCTCATATGAACTTCTTCCAATTAGATCCACTAAATTCTCCTACTAAAAAAAGAGGTTGGATCTTACACCTACACCTTAAGAGTGAGAGATATCCCATGCCTACTTATAGGCCTTAGATGATGGATCTTATGGCTACTTTATAGGCATAAAAAGAGGGACCTTATGTTTAGGTCAATCCAAATCTTAATGGACAAGAGTAAGAACTCTCCTTGTCTTAAGAACTCCAAGAGTAAGAACTCTCTCCTTTATGAGGGACATTTTGCAAAATGTAGGACTGGACTGGACTATGTCCGTGTCCTAACCCCCTTATTTTAGGAGTGCCCCAACTCGGGGTGGGGGGGGCTTTTAGACTACATGAAACACCCCACCCATCCTTGAAATTGGAGGCAACAAAGAAAACACATGAAACAAAACCCAACAATCACAAGTGAGTTTCCAAACCTTGATGTTAGTCTTTGGGAGTGAGAGTCCAGACTAAAGAGAGAAAGAGAGAGAGAGAGAGAAAGAGAAAGAGAATGAGTTTCTAAATTCTAATGTTATCTTTTGGGAAAGAGAGGGGACCCAAAAAAAAAGAAGGTTTTCATCCACTATTATCATCATCTCATGAAGTTTTAACATCCAAAAAGGGCACCCGGGCACTTCAATTTGAAAAAAAGCTGCTGGCTGTGCTGCTGAAGAGGAGCTGAGCTTTGCCCAAACCTCTACTACTTTCTTCGTCTTTTGAGTTCACAAGTGTTACAAGTAATATAGAAACTGATGAGAGAGAGAGAGAGAGTGAGAGAGAGAATGTAATTCCCCCAGGGATTCTGAGTGCAGAAGCAAAAATGATTCACTTTGCTTTGACTCTAGAGGAGTTTGTTTGAACTTATGACAACAACAAATTTGGAGGGAAGTATGAAATTTTGAAGCTCCTTCCTTAAGGGTGTTCTTTTTTTTGTTTTTTTAGGTCAAATTCTTACTTACTTTCTCTCTTTTGTCTTTTTTTTTTGTGGAGGCTCTTCACTAGGTTTCATTAACCCAAAAAAAAAAAGGAAAACTTTCTTATGGGAACAACACACACACATATATATCTATGCAACTTTGAAGGGTTTTATTTTCCGCACCATACCCTATCCACCACCCTCTTCCAAAACAACAAAAACTCAATACGAAAGTGAAAACCTCCAATCATTGTTTTTATTTTGTGTGTAGTTGGGACGGATGATTTCCTATCATGTAACATTGTGTGTGGTGTTGTAATACCTTTCTATTTAATAGTGGCTATTTCTAGTTAATAGTGGCTTTTTCTTTTTTTCTTTTTTTTTCTTTTTGGCTTTTGTGGTGTTATATATATATATATATATATATTGGAGGGTGATTTTTTTGTCTTTGAAATAAATTGTTGTGTAGTAATAGTAGTAGCCTAGTACTAGTAGTAGTAGTACCTTTCCTTATGGATTTGCTAAGTGAAGCTGCCATCACCAAAACATAACAACCTTGGCACAGTGCAATTTGAGGGCGCTTTACACAGCACAATTTCTTTGCTCCGGCCCCATGGAGCAAGCTCAAGGATCTTATCTGTAAATGCCCTAAGTTGGGCGGGTGGGGAGGGTGGGCGTAAGGAGATCTTCTTCAGCATCGATTGTGCCTCGGTTATTATGCAAGGGAAGGTAGGGCTGCCTACCCCGACAGTAGTGCCTTCTTCCCCCGGAACTTATTAACCAGTCTCCCAATCTTCAAACTTTTATGATTTTTCTTTTGTGCAAGACAATGGTTGAATCTTACAAGATTCAAATCTTCAAACTTTCATGATTGTGTTGTGCCATAGAAGAAGGGTAAAATCTTACTGTCTTCAAATCTTCAAACTTTCATGATTTATTGTACAAAAGAAGGATGTAAACCTAGTGTCTCAAAATCTTCAAATTTTCATGATTTCTTGTGCCAAAGGAAGGTCTAATCTTACTGCCTTTCAAATCTTCAAACTTTCATGATTTATTGTACAAAAGAAGGATGTAAGCCTAGTGTCTCAAAATCTTCAAATTTTCATGATTTCTTGTGCCAAAGGAAGGTCTAATCTTACTGCCTTTCAAATCTTCAAACTTTCATGACTTCTTGTGCAAAAGAAGGGTCTAATCTTACTGCCTTCAAATCTTCAAACTTTCATGATTTTTTCGTGCCAAAGGAAGGTCTAATCTTACTGTCTTCAAATCTTCAAACTTTCGTGACTTCTTTGTGCAAAAGAGGCATCTAATCTTACAGACTTCAAATCTTCAAACTTTCATGATTTTATTTGTGTATGAGAAGGGTCCAACCTTCTGGTCTTTAAATCTTCAAACTCTTATGATTTTTTTGTGTATGAGAAGGCTCCAATCTTACCGTCTTCAAATCTTCAAACTTTCATGATGTTTTGTACACAATAAAAGGGTCTGATGTTACAGTTTTCAAGTCTGAGGTCCTACCCATCATCTTTCATGATGGGTACTTCAAAGTCTGAAAGAGTTTCAAGATAGACACGGCATACTACACAAATCAATCCTTATTGTCAAGGGGAGACAAAATCAAACACGTGGCTCATCATGTAAATGATCTGCATTTACCACAAGTTCAACCAAAATCATAAGGAATGATGGAAAAGCTATGTTAACATGGTCACACAATTTGAAGGTAAGATGAATTATATCAAAGAAGCAGCCTAAAGAGTACAAGCAGGTCTCCCATCCGTTACCCATAAATTGGTTCCTAATTCAAGCAAATGATTGTATCCCAAATCCTACAAGGATGTGAAGTCTCTGCAGAGACAACAAGCAAACTGATGAGATATGCATGTGAAGGAAAGGCATATATATGTTTCTACTTACACACCCGCATGTTGAAAACGACTCTCCATCATCATTGTCATCGTCAGATGAGTCATAAGGACATCTTTTGTTGGAGGAGGATGATGATCTGAAGCATCATTGCATTGCAGCATCGATTGAATGCCAACCTGAAACAAGTCCAGAACATCAGGAGGAATTGGTGTGCATGTCATGGCATTTCACTGCACCTGAGCAGTAATTGGTCTTGTGCCAATAGATGAACTGGGACCCTGTAGCTTTAAAAGACCACCTTTTCTCTTCACATCTGTGCAATGTAAGTCCACAGAGCAAGGGGAGATCCCTGGATCCTGCCTGGATTAATCTGAGCATCGTTAGCTCTCTTATTTCTCATAGATTCTGGATAACCAAATTACCTGTCCTTGAGAAACCAGTACTGTGACAGAATGTGAACAATGAACATCTTGTCAAGACATGTTGTATCTGCAGGGTGATATATTGTACACTTATGCTCCTTTTGAGGCTCAGCTGCCCGGTGGTGGCATTGATGTGATCTGAAGGCCAGTCACGATGATCATGTGTTTCCATCAGTAACACAAACTTGTTATTCACAAAAGTCAAAACTCTAATTGACAAGGACTTTGCAAAAGATGCATACACCACTGGAATTTGTTTCTTTTCTCAGATTTGAGAAACAATGTTCACTCAGGACACCAGAATTTGGCAGAAACCGAAAAAAAAAACTGTCCTGTGTACTGGTGAGGGAAGCAGATACATGTAGAACCTCTACAACCTCAGTTCTTGCAAGGGTTAGGTCACTTACTTTCACCATGAAATGTGCCATATTCCACTAGGCTGCTCTTCTATGTCAAGGTTCAAGAATCATGTTGGGCATGGCATGTTGTCAGCCTGTAAAGTTTGTTGGAGACAAAGATATTCAATGGGTCCAACCAATCTGTCAAATAATGAATTGTGCCCCTGCACAACATGAGACAATACTCATGCAAAAAATCCATTTGATTCATGAAGATCTAAAATTATCTGAAACAAACCAGTGTACTCAGTTTGTGCATCAAGACCAGAAGCAATGGGAAGAAGCAGCCATGATGCTGGCTATCTCAATTCAGCCTGACAGAAAGAAAGTGATGACCAAAGAGACCAAGAAGAAAGATAAAACAACCAGGAAAAAAGAAGAGGAACCCAACAAGGGAAAATGAACAACAAGAGAAACAAGCTGGAGAATTCTAAGAGCATGTTCTTTTGAGGAAAAAGTAGGCTTTCCAAAGCTCCCCATAAAGGATTAAGAACTCCTTGAAATACTCCTGTTGAAGATTTCAAAAGCCAGAAAATACCAAACAGAAATCTTCACTTAAATCTTCTCCTTTTAAGTCAAAGAAAGATTTCCAGATAAGGGCTTGCAGAACTGGGAAGAAAGAACAACAGTGACAGTCTCTGGCTTGTTCAGGGACCATCAACAATAACATGTATGATATCTATCACAACTTCCACACTGACTTCATCAGCTCCCTCCTACAGTGCGTATGGGCCAGTGTAACCACTAACCTGCATAATGAGTTTCTGTTGCAAGTCCAGAAACAACAGAAGACTCAGCTATGATACTGGCTAGCAACTAATAGCAAAACAACAGAGAAGGGGAAACATAGAGAGAAAAAAAAGGAGGGGGGGACAAAAAATAGACATGCACAATAAGAATAAACATAGAAAACCAGACAACAGGTAAAAACAAATGAGACCCAAGTGCGCTTTAAAGACCACCCCATTACAGACACGTATTGGAAATGGGACAATGCAGATGCTCAAGCTCAATGCTAAGTTTGGTTGTTGCCTATGATCCTGGGTGAAAACCCTAAGCCCTCATCATGACGTAGGGTTTCAGACTAAAACTCTTGAATCAAAAGATCTGCTTACAGAGACTCATTTAGATACATTTCAATCTTTGAGAAACCTGCTATAATTGCTTCACAAATTCTAGAAGACTGTAGTTGGCAGAAATAGTAGTGACCAAACTGAGTAGGGCAAAAGCAAAAAGAGATGGATTGAAACAAACCAACAAAGTCATGTACATCATAATTTTCACAGAAAAGCACACATAAAACTCTATAGAGCTAGACTAAAATGTGATCATAGAACTCCTCCAGATTAGACCCTAAGCAAAGCATGTGTTGGAACTGCATGTCAACAGGAATGGAAGAAACCCTAGAGGGCTGCCCCAAGACCTGCCTTACATCCAGATGGGTGTTGCATCATCCAGCATGTCATTATTGGCCAGTCAGTATGTCAGGACATACTGTCACATGGGTATCATGAATTGCTCCGACTAGGGTTCCACCCATTGGAGTGGTAGTTGTCACAGAGCACCACAGGTTCTGGTCTCAGAATCTTTAGCTAAAATCTCTCTCAGAACTAGATGTGCAACCACACTTAAAGGTTTTGATCCACAATCTTGCTCAAGCTTTGTATCATGCAGATCATTACACTATTGAGAAACAGTATTCAAAGATTCCAACAGGAAACACAAAATATGAAAATTTTGCTGGCATGAGTTAAATAGAGATTGTGTAAAATCACTCACCTGCAAAGAAGTCTGCAAGGTCACTGAGATTTTGACACCCCATTCAAATTTGCTGTAGACCCATCTCAGATTTCCTTGTAGCTTCCTTGAATGAAGCATACAACAGATGGTGAATCCTGTGGATTGGACACCTGCCAAAACAGCTTCTTCAGCAAACATAATGATACTGGCCCTCTGTGATGATGCTCTGGCATCTTTGACACACTCAACATCATCATCATCATCCTCCTACTCCTCCTCCCCCTCCAGCATGCCCATACCTCAAGTAAAGATCCAGCCATTGACAAGCTTAAGAATCTCATTGATTTGCATACTTCTCTGAAAGACCCTGCCCCCAAGAACACCACCTAAAGGAAACCCAAGAAAACTCCTCCACTCTTGTCAGAAACACATCTTATTACATGTGCCTAAAAAGCTTTGTTACTAAAGGTAGCAGTGATACCAACAGGCAGGACATTTTGCCAACTGACCATAGTTTTCTGCTAAACTTTGCTGTTGGGGCTCCTTCAATTCTTCCACCCTTTCAAGTACACCCTGCTGCCAGACCCTAGGGTGAGTAGGTGTAGGGTAAAAACTCTAGGGGTGGGGCCGTTTCCAAACTAAGGGCCCTAAGAGTTGGTTGTGCCAGAGTGAACCAGCATCAGTGTTTTTTTTTCTGGCGAATTATAGCCAGATTTCTACTTTAGAAAAATGGCAGCTCCTGGTACAAAGGAAAAAAGGGGTTTCAAGTGATGAAAGTTTGCCAAAAAGCATATGGCGATGGATGGGATGGGCCAAAAAGCTCTCTGATGATGGCACCAATTGGCCTGTCTAAACCCTAAATTATTTAGGGTCTCTGATGCGCTCCCAAATCCCTAGTTAGCCCCAAGTTGGGGCTAAGTTATTCAAGTTGCGGAATTGTGAGAGACTCGGGGCACGTTCCCAGCTCTCAACACTAAAAAGGGTAAAGGGGCGTGCTAAAGCTCCGGGATGGGACTAGGAAGAGTGACAAGCTATTCACTTACTCAAACCTGCATCAAAATCAACCAACAAGTTGGTTAGTTCACTTTCTAGAGCACCCTTGGTGCTAGGATAAGCCACGGGCAACTCTAGACTCATTTGACTCACCACGGCCCGAACTCAAGGGAAGCCACCACCTTCCCCCATATAGTATACTTTGTGCCTCTCCGCGGCACCCACATTCGAATGGTTTTTTGTCTCAGGACTCCCAAGGGGGAGTCCCGAAATTGTCTCGGTTTAGACTCCCGAGACTTTGCACGATCATAACTCTTTGCTCAGACCTCCGATTGGGATGAGGTTTGAAAGCAAAGTTGTAGCTCTCTTCAAGAGCTTTCCAACGATGTGTTGCATTCCACTTGCACGCATCAAGGTCGGGTCAATTCCCGACTTTTAGTGGTCGGGTGTCAAACTGCTAGTTTGACTCTCGGCCCTTCTTTTTGCCATAACTTGTGCTACATATGTCCAAATGGCCCATGCAAGCCCATTTTCGACATCTACACTTCAATAGCTTTTCAATGATATAAAGAACACCCCAATGAGAGGTGTTTTGACCCCTGCAATCGAGCTCTGAAGTTTTGAGAGTCTTGGAGGACTCCCAAGTCCCAACTTTGGGAGTGTGAGTTTCATCCTCACACTCTCCCAAGGTAGGGTTGCGACAGTCTCGTCAAATAGTGATGAAGCCAGCCATTGATCTCGCTTAGAAACGACATCTTCACCCATTGATTTCGCCTATTTATGAGAATGTCTTTCTCCTTGTCATCGAACTTTTTTGCACAATAGTTGTAAGAGGTCACCAACAAGAGCTTTCATGTCTTTTTTCTTATTGCCAAGTCCTACCCTTCAGTGATGTCATGTTGCCAAAAAGTTGTGGAGCTTTGTTTGTATTCACCAACCATAGGCATTTCATTATGGTTGATATATGCATTGTGCATCAAGGATGCAACAGGCAATTTAACAACCAAATTGTTGATTGTGTCGAAATCTAGAGTTAACATTGAAGTTTCTCTCAAGCTCACATCAACGAGGGGAATACTTCTTGTGTTAAACCTAATGTGTTTTTTTTTGTTGTGGAATTGAAAGCTCAAGGCACTTTTGTGGTTCATTATAATGTGTAGGACAAAGGTTTGTTGTAACTTGTGATGTTCATTATCACATTGTGTACTATGTAGTGTGCATTATGCATAGTTACTATTTGCAACTTGTTGGTCAATGGTTCAAATCAAGTTGCAATTTTGCTATAACGTTGTTGCTACTTGATGGGAATTTGAAAAAACTTTTGTGTTTCATTATGATGTGTAGGATAGAGGTCCATTGTGAGGCTCGTTATGCAATGTGCATCGTGCAAAATCAATGGTTGCTAGTCAATGGCTTGGAGCTTCAAATCAATTTGGTGCAATGTTGCTACTATTACTCAATGGGATGCGCTACGAATGATTTTAGGTGAGTTTTATTTTTGATGGTTCGACCTTCAAGCTTCATCAATTTTTTTTCAGCTAAATTAGTCATGATTACAAATTTGATGTTATAATGAATGGGATTGGGATGTGCCAATTATTCCAAAGCTATTTTCTACAATTGTTTTGAAGGGTTAGTTGGTTTCTATGCTTCCTAATGGAACTAAATGGCAACATTGAAAGCCCATTTAAATGCGATGGGCCATACAATCGCACGAGAGGCATAGGTGTCATGAATCTATTTTGTAACACCATTTTTTATGCCTTGAAAGACATTAACACCATTTGCCCCAAAGCAGATGAGCTTTTGGACAATTTGATTTCTTGACAAACCCCCACCAATTGTCAACATCTCCATAATGACCTTGGTCAAGTTATCATTGCTTAACCTTTCAATCATTATGTCTGAAGAAATGAGGATTGAAATCCTTACCCAATTCTACATTATGTAGTAATGGATAAACAATTAAAATTGGTTATCAACAATCGAAATTTCATCAAAACTAAAAACCACATAACAAGCTGCCCCCATTGCTACCATAGTTGCCCTTAGAACCTTTTGATGCATGAATTTTGCCATTGTCCAATTGGAATTATCACTCCAATGTTTTTTGGCACTTGCATGAACTAAAACAAAGGCCTCATTGCCTCATATTCTAACACGAGATGTCCTTGTGGCAACAAGTGCAAAATAATAACAATTTACACAACTTTCTGAACCTTTTTTCCAACTTCACCATTTGTAACTTGGGTAGCAACAAATTCATGATTGTAAGAAGCAATTTATGATTCTTGGCATGCTTATAATCCTCTGAATAATACCAATGCCCTTTCTTCACATTAGTCCTAATGTTTTTTTTAGTCTTTTTACGACCAGCATGCTTACAAAGAAAATCCCACTTAGGAAGTAGCAATTTATCCTTCTTTTTCTCCTCACTACAAATTTTGCATTTGACAGTATGCAAATTGCCATTTGACCTTACACACAATTTTGCCGAGGGAACCTTAGCAACCCAAGAATCTTGAAATTTCATGGTTGCATCATAATTTTTTTTCTTAATTCCTAGCTTAGACTAGGCAATAGGCAAACCTTCTGTAAGGGGGTGGAAGACTTTTTCAAATACATAACAATATATCTTTCATTTGAAGAATTAGAATTGCTGGGAGAAAAGAAGTTGTTGCTTCATGAAATATGCTATAGCAAAAAAAACATTGAAGGAAAGGTCTAGATGTTTAACACTAGATGTTTAAGGTGGCCATTGTCTTCTTTTTATCAAGTAGAGAAAAAAAGAAAGTGATGATAATTGTTGTTGCCTTTTTCACAGTAACACACTTAGAGAAAAAGAAAATGGTAGATGTCATCATCTTCTTCTTCTCAAACAGAGAGAAGAGAAGAATAAGGCAATGGTAGCTATAGTTGTTATTGCCTTCTTCACAACAACACCATTAGAGAGAAGAAGAAGGCAATGATAACTATAGTTGTTATCATCTTCTTTGTAGCAACACCACTAGAGGTTTAAGGTGGCCATTTTATTCTTCTTATCAAACAAAGAGAAAAAGAATGCAATGACAACTACCGTCGCCTTCTTTTGTAGCAACACACTCATAGAAGAAAACGACATCAAATTCTTGTCGTCTTCTTCTTTTCAAACAGAGAGAAGAGGAGGAGAAGGCAATGATAACTATCATCGCCTTCTTCACAGCAACACAGCCACACAATAAGACGATGACAAATTGTTGTTGTCTTCTTCTTTTTAAATAAAAAGTAAAGAAGAAGAAGGCAATGGTAATTATTGTTGCCTTTTTGGTAACAAAACACCCACAAAAGAAACAATGACACATTGTCGTCATCTTCTTCTTCTAAAACAAGAGAAAAAGGCGATGATATTGTTGTCATCATCTTCTTCGAAGCAAAACAACCATAGAAAAATTCAAAAAGGAGGAGAAGGGAGGGAGCTTGGCTTTAAGCTCCCGCTTCTACCATTGGGATGAAGCTTTCCACTTTCCTAAAATCCCTTGCCTTGCGTTTCTTGTCTCCATGTTCTTAAGTTCCTCTTGCCTTGAATCTCCACATTCCTAAAGCCTAAACCCCTTAAAGCTTTGGGCTACTTGAGATTTGTCGAGCATTAGCGATGGAGGTGAGCACAAAATGAAGTGAGGTAGGTAGGAGGTAGGTAGGAAGGGAAAACTTTGGGGCAAAGTAGAGGTTGAAAAAACCCTAGGCAAGGGATGAAAAAATTAAAAATGCCCTACATGGATGTGTTTGGTTTCATCCCCAAAATAATTTGAACAACTTCATCTTAAATTGGTGCAATGGTGGTTGTTGGTTCACTTTAGCCCAATGAGTTTACACTCAGGCCATATTTGTCAAAATGTTTAGCTACCTCTCAATAAGTTGGAGAAGATCCAAGTGAATGTCAAATATTTTCTTTGTCTCCAAAATTTGCCAAGTTTATCTCAATCTCCCTTAATGAATGGGTGACATTCCATTTGTTTCAACTTTTATTTGGTATTAATTTTCTTAGATGTATTGTAACCCAAAACAATGATAAGGACTTTCTATAGATGAACATGAGTGGAAGTGGAAACCCTAATTTTGATGGATGGCAAATGATGACAAACTACGAAGTAATTATCCATCATGAGGGATTGAGGACGCCAAAAATCTAGTGTCTTGTTTTTTGGCTTACAGACTAAATGACAATGATTGCCTACGAAGTTGCTTACCAATGCAATGATGACGACAATGGCCTACAAAGCTCCTTATCGACAACAACCACAATGAACCAGCACCCACTAGTGCAGCATGAAGGATGAATGATAAGTGGTCATGAAACAATTTTTCATTGGGTTTTCAATCCCCTAGCTAACCATGGTGATTAGCTTAGTTTTTTTTTCTTTCCTACCTACCTACCTATTAACAAGTTCCCTAACTAACCATGGTGATTAACTCAATTGTTTTTTTCTTTCCTACCTACCTACCTACCTACTTATTAACAACCCACAAGTTCCCTAACTAACCATGGTGATTAGCTCAGTTGTTTTTTCTTTCCTACCTACCTACCTATTCACAACCCACAAGTTCCCTACCTAACCATGGTAATTAGCTTAGTTGTTTTTTCTTTCCTACCTACCTACCTATTTATTCACAACCCATAAGCTCCCTAATTAACCATGGTGATTAACTTAATTGCTTTTATTTTCCTACCTACCTACCTATTCACAACCCACAAGTTTCCTTAAATAGTTATGGTGATTAGCTCAGTTACTCTTTCTTTCCTACCTATCTACCTATTAACAACCCACGATTTCCTTAGCGAACCATGGCGATTAACTTAGTTGCTTTTCTTTCATGCCTACCTATTATTAACAACTCACAAATAGGTTGTTAATAGGTAGGTAGTAAAAACAAACCTTACCTATGTATAAACCATATACTAAACTAGTAGTTACCTATTTTCCTACCTATCTGCCTATCTGCCTATATATATATGAAACTTATTTCCAACAGAATCGGTTACCAAGGTGAAACCAAATATTAATTCAATTGAAAAGGTTTGTCCACAATTGAGTAATAACAAGCATCTAGTGGATGGTGCACTCATGGGTGCTGCATTGAAAAAACCAGTGGCTTTCATCAAAGCACATGTAAAAATCAATGTCAGCTGGTTATTGAATTTTCACATGGTTATCAATTCGGTTATTAATAACCTTAGACCAATCAATTCTTTTGATTTTAAAAATATAACCAATTTTAGATTGATAATCGCTTGTTATTGAATTTTCAAAACCTAACAAGCCACTTGGATGACCCAATTATCATCAACATAGGTTATCAATCTTTAAATATTAATACCTAGAAAAATTATATAATATTTTATGTTTATAAAAATCCTTATAACCATGAGGTTGGTGAGATTCAAGGGAACGATGTGCATATTGCATATTAATCTCTATGGATGTCATTATGTGTGTGGTGGACAAGAAGTTTTATTGATGTTGACAACAATGGTTATAGGAGCTGACATTGAAACACACAACATAGCCTGTAGGAATTGAAAATAACCTAAAGTAAAAAAAACTTAGAATAACTTAAGGTGGAATAAGCTATAATAATAAAAAATAGTTGAAGGTGGAATAATTTATAATAACCATTAAAAGCCTATGGTACAAATAACATAAATTATTCTAAAGTGAAATAAATTATTGTAACTTATAATGGATTAATTTATAATAGCTTAAGGTGAAATAACCTAAAACAATTGAAAATAACTTAAGTTGGAATAGCCAAAAATAGTTAATAATAACATAAAATAAAATAACTTAAAATAATTTAAGGTATAATAACCAAAAATAACCTAAGGTAAGAATAGCTTAAGGTATTTAAAATAACAACATTAAAAATGTTATCTATTATAGTGGATTATATCCAGTAGTAGAAACATGATTACATAATGACCCTATAATTATGTAACTTTAGGCAAGGTGAAATGATTAGGGTGTCATGAACTTATTTCATTTTAAAAATCTCATATTGATTTAGGTTAGTGAATCACACCCCACCCCATTTTGGGATTAGTGCACCTAGGTACATGCACCCCATTTTTATGGTCAATTCATCGAGAAGGTCAATTACATTTTGAAACTTGAATATGTGAACATAATGGAAGATTCATTATTCTTTTATAATAATGTAAAGATCAGAACAGGCTTTGATGTTTATTTAGAATGTGCTTAAAACCCTTTTGAAATTTCAATTTAATTTTTTTATGTCTAAGTAAACAACATAAATGCATTCTCCAATGAAAATACATGGAAGAAAACACAACACCAAAATGTGTCTTCCATGATTAAGGCAATTTGTGACTATGTCCTAATTCTAATCATGTAATCATATATGTCTTTAATCATGTATCATTACTCATTGTTACAAGTACAATGCGCTTACATGATTACTCAACCATGTGACTACATGATTATGTATGTGTTATGTATAATGAAGTAACCTATTAATTTTTAATACCCAAGGAAAATTATAATAATTTCTATCATTTTATTTTAAAGGAAATTATTTTTTTCAACAATTTTTTCCTTGTCCTAACAATAGGAAAATTCTAAATTGTTAAAAATTTCTCATTTTGTGGTGGCGACTAGATTAATTTACTTGAAAATGTTGTAGACAAATTCAATAAAATTTCACTATTTGTTTAAACCCATAGATTGGTCTTTTTTTAATTTTTAAACCATTTATAATGTTTAAAAAAAGGTTATAAATAGGCCACGTCTACGAATGGTGAAAAAAGGCATTGGAAATTATCCACCAATGGGTATCCAATACATGAGGTCATAATGGAAAATGGCATTGGGAACTATCCACCAATGGGTATCCAATACATGAGGTCATAATGGAAAATGGCATTGGGAACTATCCACCAATGGGTCTCCATTACCTAAGGTCACATTAACCCTAATTTGATCTTTTTATGTTATGGCATATTTCAAAAAAAAGTATGTGTTAACGTTTTATTCAAAAATTATATCAACTGGTTAATGATACCATAAAAAATGTTATGGAAAAATTGAACAACTCACTACTCTCCACCCAAACACTCACACTTGAGGAGAACGAATATGGGGCACTTTTGTCTAAGCGCCATGACTCGGACCTTAAGATCATGTCAACCACAACACAATTGGAAGGAGCAAAGAAACAATAGTGTATGTTGCAAGGCTTTTTTGTAAACAAGGATTTCAATAAGCACATTTTTTCTAACCTTTAGCCAATTGAACACCTTGCAACGTGGACAATGGAACCAATGATGTTGGTTGTCAACATGTACCCCATGTGCAAGTGTATTTTCTAGTATTTAAACATCCTTTGTTACTCAATGTGGTTGTTTGTACCATATGTGGTGCATTGGGTTCTAGTTGTAGTTCTTTGGAAAATGTGCCGATGAAAAATGCAACCCTCTATTTGACCCAATGTTGTGTATGAATGTTAGGTTAAAAATGTTTTGCTTTTGAACCACCATTAGTTACATTGTAATTTCATGCTTAGGGAAAAGGTACGACTTTAGGTTGAATTTTCTTTCATTGAAATTAGTTTGGAATGTGCGAACATTTTCAATATCCTTTTTGAGGTTTGCAATTTTACAAATTATGGTTGCAACATATTTGCATGTCTTTTCTAGAAGTGGATCAAGGTAACCCGATGGTTAATATAGTCTTTAAGCTTACATCCACGGTGCTTGGTGGTTTTGATGATACCCTTAAAATGAGGACGTCAAAATGAAAGATTTTGCATGTCTTGCCATCTCCTACAAGATTAAATGAATTCCTAACAATAAAAAAAAGTATGGATTATGAGGGAATTATGAAGAAGAAGAGTTTTTTTTATCACAACAAGATTTTATCCATCTAATGTACCTTGTTTTTGAGACATTGTAACTAGTATTGTTACTAATTTTTGTTGCAAATATGATAAGGGGTTAGACCATGTCAACATTTTTGGTTAGAAATTGTTTGAAGAGATCAGGGTTTAGGGGTTTTGAAGAGATAGAAATTGTTCAAAGAGATAGAGGCCATTGCCACTATTGCTACAAGGAAGCCAAAGGAGGTAATGATGATTCCCAAAATAGGTTTAAAATTCCTAAAATCAAGCTCTTTTTTTTTTGGTTCATTGTGCATGTCTAAAATGATTTTGTGTGTTCTAGGATAGCCTTGGAAAGTTGTCTTTCAATGACTTATTTATCTTAAAGTTCAATTCCCACTTACCACACCTAAGGCATACCAACAAGCCTTTCTAGTTATTCTATAGGTAAAATAAGATCAATTAGTTGTAGAAAAAATTTGGAATTCAATGACAAATTGCATGTGGCATATCTTCAAACACATTAGATCGAATTCCAACAATTAGGTGATAGGATTTTTCTCCTATAATAAGGCTAAAGTTAATATTTAAAAATAGTGTTTGATAGCATTCTGGGTGAGCAAACCTATCCTTGGGTGGTACCATTAAGAACATCACGCCCTAATTTCATTAAACTCATCAAAAAAATTTAAATCATAAAAAACACTTTTTTTTTTTCATAATTTTTTAAAATAAATATATTTATTAAGTTCCATGAATTTTGAAACTTCCATAATATAAAAATATTGTGTATTTTGTTGTTTTCTATCTTTTCTAAACATATTATGATTATAGTACTTAGGTGCTAGTAGGTGGGTTAGTTGTCTACTTGGAACCATGTGGTTTACATTTTACCACTTTGGGTGGTTAAGTTGTGTACCTTGTTCTTCCATATGTTTATAAAAGGTAAATACTTAAATATGTATATACATAATCCTACTTAATTGGCATTTAAAAAAGATCCCTATACTTAATTGATTCAATTTGTCAACTTTTCCAAAAAAAAATATAATGCCTTCAATTCAGGTTGCATGTTGATTAAATTTGCATTGCATGTATCTTTTTCAAACTTTAATTGATGATGATGATTGAAGTGTGTTGAGTGAAAATAAAATGCAATCACTTCGATTTGAATATTTGTTGATGCCTATGACATCAAGAAAAGAACACAACAATGACTCCACATAATCTTCAAGACTTTTGGAATTACCCTCGAAATACAAACCTTTTTCTACAAACTTTAGAAGCACTTCATTTGATGTTGAATCACACCCTTGATTTGTGTATATGTATAATTTCTCCTACATGGCAGGCACCTCTGTTGCGAAGATGATTTAGACCAACCGTGATCAAAGCATGATGCTACAAGTTTTTAGCATGGCAACTATCAAAGCAAAATGCAAAACCATTGTCTCAAGGCAAGTATCATCCACCTGCACCTTTTCACCTTGTAACATAGTGCAAAGACAAAAACTATGTTACAAGGTGAACAGGTGCAGGCTCATGTCCACTGGTTGTGGGTTTCCATCCTTTAGGTCAAATTTGCTCTCCACTGCAGATACTTACAGTGCCTCTATGTGCCCAAATCACTAAAGAGGACACATGTGCTTACATTCATTGAGAAAGAGGCAGGAAAAGACATCATTGTAAAAGTCCGACCCTCGTATCAATTCACCATCCCCTAAAATGTTCTTCAAATCATAGTTGCATGCTCTCCCACAATCAGGACAGTACGTAACCTGCACATAAACCAAATATAGAAAGTGTTTTGTAGGTGTGCAGATAGCTGAGCTACAGTTGGTGACATGAGAAAGGAGAAATATATAAGCTGTATGTGTGTGCCAAAACTCACCAAATAGAATATTTGAATTTCCTTCAAAGCAGGGCCTAAATGCTCTATATGACTTGCAGAACATATCAGAAGGAGCACCATCTAGTATGCAGTCTGGGTTTTCAAAACTTGGTTTCAAACACCATAAAAGGGATGTAGACAAGAACAATGTACCTCTAAAAGCTTGGGCTGGAAAGAGTCATCCAGCATAATATCCACACCATATATGGCCCTTGATGTGGGAGAGTGCATATTTGGAGATGTAGCAATCGCTCCCTCAAAAACAGCACGAAGGACACTCCTGACTCTTTGGTGTATGTCTTGCCATTTCACTGCATCCAACAATCCAAGAGGTCATCTTGGGACATCTACCAATCAACTGTGAGCCCCAAAGTTCCCAAAACAATGCTTTCAAAGCTGCGCTCTCTGAAGTTTGTGCAGCAAGGAAAACCACATGCTCCCATTGTAGGTTCACTTGAGCTTTTCAATCGGGGAATCTCTCTTCTAGGTTGTGAACAAAATGTTTTGATTCATGGTAGACAAGAAAACAAAAGTGATTAAATGCAATACAAAAGACTCAATGTCATTGCAATAGAGTTCAGTCATCTGAATTCCATACAGGTGAAACAAAAGTATTTGAGTCCTCTGGGGAAATGTTTGGATCCATGAGACCATTAACATACCATTATGCTCCTTTTCAAACTCAGGTACCCAGTCATGGGCATTGATGTGATTTAAAGGTTGACCACCATAATTCTGCACTTCAGTCAGCCAAGGAAAATGTTACAACAGAAAGAACATCCCCAAGTGTACTTGCTGAGAATTGAACTTCCTAATGGCAACAAAGATGCTGCATCACTGCATACTGTTCTCCTAGGTAGTGAGAAACAATCTCCACTTAATACAGGTCAGGTCACATGATGATGTACCTCTCCAAAAGAAATATTAAGTTTCTAGAACTGAACAAAATATCTACTGAAACTTCATGTATCCTCATGAGGGTAGCAAGTAGGATATGCACAGAAAATCCTGTAACAGTTCTTCCAGTAGCAGGGTCACTCACCATCACTGTGAAATGTGTATCATACTCCGACAAGCTGCTCTTATCTGTTGTGTACTGGTTGTTTGAGAATCGTGCCTGCAGTAACAACATGTCCTTGTTACCTCTAGATGCATAAGGAGCCCAAAATGCGCTTTTACATAGTCAACGGGACCAAAACTCTTCAAAGACAGCTAAACAATTCAATCAATCATGAAGTAGCAAGCAATAAACCTGTCCACCAGACAAGAAAACCAATAAAAAAACTTGTTCAACATTTCTTGGTGGCACCTGGAAAACTGAACTTACCCAGAACACGTCAGAGAGGAAAATCTCCAGGGGTTGGATACTCCTCAGCAATACAATATAGCGCAGGTCAAATTTTCGGCCCTGGTACAGAGCTGGTTTCTCAATGTATTTTTGGCAGATCTTGGGACCAGTCTCCACTAGCCGCAACAAAGCTGGCAAACTCCCTGTCACAGTTGTATCAATAGTGCGGGCCATGTTCCAGGGCTTCACAATCCAAAGATTATCTTGCTTCTTCTCTTGTCTTGCCAGGTAGTCACCAATCAAAGCTGGAAGCTGTGTTTCCATGTTGTATGTAGGTTGCATCCAAGCTGGTGAACCATATGCCTACAATGGCACTGACAAATCCATGTCAAGTGTACTGTAAGCTGGGCACACAGAAAACAACCCTGACAACTTCCAGACATAACAGATCTCCTGGTGGAGGTTTTACAGTCTATGGAACTAGGAAGCAGACCAGTGTCTTCCTTCAACAGTACCCTCCTGAAGGGACTTCAATACCTCCAATATCTTAGTACAGAGTTCACACACACATCCACAAACACATGAATATGTTAAGACCAGCTGACACTATTGCCTAGAACAACCTCCCAGTTTGGGGGACCACAGTACTTCCATAAATTCAAAAATCACCAGCATTTGTGGCACAGCGATGATATGTTGTCTACTGTCTTGTATCATCAATCCAGAAGGAAAGGGAGGGACCTTCTGCACTGTCTGTGCCAAGAAATGCTTCATAACAAAGCATGTCTCACCCGGAAATTGATTCACATATTGATGCCTTTGTAGCCCCACTTCTTTTTGGAACTCATCATCAATTTGCATATGAGTCCATATGATATCAGCCATCAGTATGTCCTCAACTGCTTGCACCACCACATGCTCAGTCATAAATTACCCCAAGATCCTTAGCAAAAGTAACTACTGTATGCATGTCTAATAATGCTAACTCAGCAAAGAGGAATCTTCAGAGTGGCTTTCAGTGATGGGACTCCAAAAAATCCTCACTCAAGTCCCCAAAACCTTGCACCAACCCCCAAAGATGCCACAACATCCTGAAGAAACAAACAATGAAGACAGGAAACTGCATATGGCATTTTAGAGCTCGTTGGAATCAGATGCCAGCAACTTGATAAAGTAGAAGTCAAACCACAGCTTACAAATCTGAGAGACAGATCTTGATCATTCTCACCCAGAATGAATTCTGGTTGTGATAGAAGGTCAGTGACTGCAGGGATGTCAGAATACACACGAAGAGGCCGTCCATCACTTGGATGGATACTCTGTGTAGGAGAACCATCTGTGATTCCCTTCATCAGCTTGACTTGCTTCAGTTCATTGCAATGAACTTCATACGCCTGACACAAACAAACTGTTCATATGTAAAAGTTGCATTCTTGCCTGTATTTGAAAAACTGAAGACCATGTATTTGAAATCCACCCATATTGATTTGAAGAAACCTAGTATCATGAGGGTCTAGTGAGATTTCACCTAAACAATATCTGATGCTGAAATGTGGGTCATCAGATGTGCCACAAGTACAAGTTTGCTAGTGGAAAATCAATCACTATCATATATGGTGGAGCTGAGACCATAAGTATCCACACATGACTCATTGAGAGGCATTTCACAGTTGAATCCTCAAAAAAATTTGTTGACCCATCAAAGAAACTTGTTACCTTATTTCAGAATAGTCTCACAAATAGAGAACAACCAACCTGCTTGAAGAAATCAGGAGGCGTGTGAAACCAAGCTGTCAATCGGGAGGACCGCTGCTTGTCTTCTCCAACTCCAAATAAATAGTCACGCATGCATTCATTGCCCTTTCCCACATCCTCAATGGGCCACATCAGTGTATAGCTGCATCAAAAGGTTTGAATAAGGGCCTTCCCTTAATGGCAGTGCCTACTCTGCTACAAACAGCAATTGTTGAAACATAAGCGGTCTCTCTTTCCCTCCCTCCTGTGCCACAACCCACTTGCATCTGTCTCTCCCTATGCATAAGAGCCTAGACACACATGAAAAGGCAAAGCCTAGGCAGAAGAAGGTGAGAGACCCAGCACCTGATTGCAGACTTCAAGGTACCATCAGGCAAAAACATGAAGGGAGCAACTTGGAAGTTGGGGTCGTCACTGTGGCGAAGTGCAGAGCCCAGTTCATCCATCACATACCTGGGGGATTCCTTATTAGTTATTATTATATCACCCATGTCCAAGACTCTGAACGCAACATTAAGCTGGGTAATTCACCCCATCCATGCTTGATCAAAGAACTAAGAATGAAACTGGCTCCCAACTCAAGGTCTGCCTAGACATAGCCCGACTATGGTCCATTCTCACACAAAATTTGGTAAGCTTGCCTCAACAATTCTTGAAGACAAAGTGTGGACGACCAAGCATCCATGTAACAGTGGATCAAAGGGGAAGGGGCCAATGAGCATGGATGGGTACAATCACTGAAGTCCTGTCTATAAACAGACCATGTCACACTATAATAGAGCACTAAACTCTAGCATGAAGTGGGGCTTTGACTGAAGAGTATTGAGAGTGCAAAGAGCAAAATAAGGTATAAAGGACTGGTGGGACTGGAAGGCCCATCTCACCATATAGGGGTCTCATCAAGTTTCTCATCATCAGCCAGCCTGTATGTCAGAACATACTGCCACATGGCACTCATGACTTGCTCCAACAAGGGTTCTTTCGGGGACCAGATATGCAGGCGTGGTTTGAGATCGCTAGTTAGAAATTGCTTGTCTCCTTCCAATATTTTGCTTAGGCTCATGCCATTCAGTTGGTAAAGGTTCGGTAAAGCCTCTCCAATGCTAACAGCACTTCCAAATGGCCCAGGAATATCAACCTGGACAAGTGTACATTGATCACATAAGAAGACTGCAGATCAATCCACCAGCAACAACATACAGCCGTTCCATATCTACCCTTCTTCCACAATGACAATCTGATCTTCATGCCATGCTCAGCACACACCACTAATGGAATCAATAAAAATTAAAAAGGAGGAGTAACACCAGTATGAAATTTGAGTGTGTGAGTAGAATAAAAATGTGCAAAAGTCACCTGTAGAGACTGCAAAGTGACCAAGGATTTCAGTGTTCTCAGCAAACTTGCTGGAGTCTCATCTTTGAACAGATTTCCTTGGAGATTCATTGAAGTGAGGCTTGGTAACTCATCTGCATTAAAGACCTGCCATGACAACTGACATCAGCAACTTTAACAATGCCCACACTGACGCATCACCAAGGCATTCATCACTGAGGAATGTGAACAACAAAAAAATAACTACTGAGAATGCACTGTGACCATTGTACATCAGGTGCAGGTTCTTAATGCCAAGCCATTGACAATCTTCAAACAGCACTGAACTGCACAATTCTTAGACACAATGCACAGGAAAAAACAACTTCATATCTGCAAATAAACATTCAACATGGAACAAGAACATCTTACATTTGGCAAAAGCACTTGTAAGTGACGGTCTGACAGATCCAGCGTAGTCACATTGCTCAGCATGTGGTCTCCATTTGAACTTCCCATAGGCTGTTCAACTCCTAAGATACCCGCACAAAATGCAATAGCCCACTGTCCATACTTCTCAGTGACTTTGCTGTTGTAAATTTCCAACTTGGGTAACACTTTGAGTAGAGCCTGCTCCAAAGAAGCACCACTGCAACACCACAGCCAGTAACATGAACACAAATACTATGACACAAATCCATTCAACAATGTCAACATGGATCTCAACATCCAGCTACTGTAACCCTAAACCCTAAACCCTAAAGATGACACTTTGCAGAAAATTATCAATCAAGGGGTGAAACTCTGGTCTTTCCACACAATGTAAGGAGACAAAGGACAGAGTGTGAAAGGCTCATTTTACTGGTGTGTATTGACAGGGGTGTCATTCAACCAAAGAGCGCGCATGCAAGAAATCCCCGCTACGGTGTGCACCACAGCATCCACTGACTCTATTGGGTTCCCCCATAGGCTGAGACCTACCAAATCCTGGAGCACACATAGAGGCAGAGCAGGGATAAGTCCAAAATTCGATTATCTATACATACCTACATTTGAGCTCAAGTCAGTTCACTCACTGGGCATTTTGCAGACAACTTTGTTGACTGCAGATCAGCATCAGTGATCCCTTGGTCATCAAGCTCCAGCCACTGGAGCGTCTGCCCTATCTCATTAGCTTTTTCTTGTGCTGTTTCTATTGCAGCTTCGAGACTAGGGCGTTCCTCGGTCCTTGAAGTCTCCTCTCCATTTTCCAAGTCCTCGGTATCACAATGGTCCTCTGTCTCATCCACCACGCACATGAGAGTGGCCATCCTCTCAACCAAGCCAGGAATCTCTTGCAGCTGCTAGCAGAGAAATTGGGGGGAAAAAAAAGAAGAAAATGGATCAGTAATCTCCAAGTACATTGTGGTATGGTTTCCTCTACTGCTGCAGAGAATTTCATCTGAGCTGCCGCAGCAAGGATCACCAAAGGAAAATTACGATGATTTTACGAGGTGCTTACCTGCTTACGGGCCTCGGAGAGACGAAAAGACCAGGCATGGTCGATCAAGAACACATTGCTGTTCTTGGCCATGCTTTCACAAGACAAGATGAGTCGGCGCTGCGGCAGCCCGTCTTCACAAGGCTCAATCCGGAAGAAACTCCCTCCATCGAACACATCTGCGGACAGCTTCTCGAAAAGCAACCGGTGCAGCGATGCCGGAACCCCTGCCGATGCCAGCAACACGGCATGCACCTGCTGAAACTCCTCGAACCCCATCACCACCCCCATCTCCTTCCTCGTCCCCAACTCCACAATGCATAGATTGCAATCGTTCTCGCTCTCGTTCTCGCTCTCTCTCTCTCTCTCTCTCTCACACACACATACACACGCGCACACTGTGACCAGCAACGAGCACAACGTGCACTGCACAAGCAATTTAGGGTTTAGATGTCTGGCATGGGGAACCCTAGGGGCTTTTAGGGTTTACCTGTGTGGCATGGGGAACCCTAGGGGGCTTTAGGGTTTAGGGTTTGTTGAGGCCAAAAATGACTATCTATTCTCTTCATGGTGTGCATATTTGGGTTCACTTTATTAAAAACTAATTTTGAACAAAGAAACAACTTTTGTATATAATATCAGATATCAACATCCTATGAAATTTTTTTTGACCAAATTATTCTTTTTATAAAAAATATTTGTGTTTCATGTATTTAACTTTTTGACATCTTTTCAATTATTAAAATTGAACCATTCACTTTCAATCTATTAAAATCATTATTCACAAATTATATTTTGCATTTATTATAATGTACAACAACACATGCAATTCAATGTTTTATAATTATATTTGAATGATTTAGTGATTTTTTCACATTTGTTGAACTATCAACATTTTTACATGAGTCAAATCATCCACTTTCAATTTATTGAGACCATCATTCAAATTTTGCATATTGTATTAATTAATATATGTTGAAACACATATAACAACTTAATCCCTCACATTTATATTTGAATGGGTTGGTGAATTTTTTCACATTTCTTGAACTATTAACATTTGCACATGAGTTAAATCATTCATTTTGAATGTTATTAAATTCACTATTCATGAGCTACATTTTGCATTCATCACTATTTTTTGAAATAGGTGTATAAAAATTTAGAAAGTTTCACATTTATATTTGGATAAGTTAGTGATTAGGTCAAAATGTTCATGCATGCAAAATCTACGATGCATGTAGACCTTTAAATTATATATTTTCATATATTAATTAAGAGATATTTTTGTTTTTAAGGTTGATTAAAGTATCTCATTTCATGTGATGTTCACCCTAGTTGTTGCAAACATAACAGATGCATGGGATGATAACCTTGTGCATGTGTTTGTACATGTATTCTTAGGGAAAATGAAATCTATATGAAATAATGTTCATATCTTATTTAGGAGAAGGCAAGAGCTCAGGGGTGGATCGTAAAATTTGTAGCAACTTGTGTGATCCTAAGGATAGGTCGAGCCTCATAATAAATCTCTTTTTTTCTCATCTTTGTTATCTCATCGTTGTGTATTATCAATTTCCAACAACTAATAAGTTGATAACTTGCAAAATTTTGTCAAAATATATAAATATTTCATGAAAATGGGTCCAATAATCCTCAATTTCAATATTTCATAATTTTGGCAATCAAATATGTCTTTCTATTAGTTAGTGTGCATGGTTGGGCTTAGTTTATTGAAACCTAATTTTGAATTGATGAATTGCTAAGTACTTTTTATATATTGTACTTGCCACTAATAATTTTGCAAAATTTTGTCAAAGATGTTTTTAAATATTTCAAAATTTTGACAATCAAGTGTGCCACAAACATTATAAATTTCCATGTTCAATAGGGTTAAATATCAATTTTGGAATTTTTTTGTTTTTTTAAAGTTTAAATTTTCTCATTTTTTCACAACTTGCCTTTTTGAGAATTATTTAATGCCAAACCTTTACCACCCAAACTTCCCTTGTGCAATTTGAATCGGGTTTAACATTAATGAAAGTCTTGATTTTTCAACAAGAAAATCCAACACCTTAAGCAAATTTTGAAAGCAAACACCCAACCATATTTAAATTGAAAATTTAATCATCCATCCAACACCAATATCCCATCCATGAATTAGACCCCAATCACAAGGGCCTATGCAATAAGGGGTGTATTACACCCCATTCATATCATTAAAAACAACCAATCAATTTTCAACATGGACAAACAATAACAAGTAAACTTATTTCCATATTAAAAATAAAGAGTCCACTTTAATAATGAACATAAATTTACTTCCATGTTTAAAATAAAAGTCGACTTTAATAAAAAAATGAACAATTTTTTTTTTAAAAGACAAGAGACTAGCCTTATATACACTATTGTTTTTACCAATATGTTTGATATATTAATGTGTTTTTTTTCTACATTGCCATTACATTATCATATAGGAGATTGAAGATGGTGAAAATAAAATTCACTACTAATGAATGGAGTGTGTCTAGTTCACAACATGTTTCACTAACGCCTTTGGTGAAATGTCCCTCATTTTGTGAGACTAAATTCAAGCTTTTCATTTATTAACGAACAATAGGTCAATATGGGCAAATGAAGTTGATTATGTGATTTTAGCCAAAGGAAATCCAACTAAGTAATTGAACTTGGATTGCATTTAAACAACAAATTTATTAAAGATTGACATGGGACAAGATTGAACATTTTAACTCTTCCTTAAACAAATGGGACAAAGTATTTTACCAACCCTTGTATTTACTAGGGGCTCAATATCTATATGAACATATGCATGCACATTAGGTTGCTTACATTAGGTTTTAGAATGGTGAGTAGGTGATAACTCCAAAATAATTACATATTAATGTGGATTTTCTAATGACCATTTTCTAATGTAAAACCCCATACACATTATTAGCACACATGCACATTCAAGAATTCCATCCATAATTTTGCCCCAAGGTGAATCAAGCATGAACATTAATATGCATCAAACTCAACACACCATAAATACACTAGAATTCACCCATTGAAGCAACTTTTGATTAATTGTTGATCAATATAATACTCATTATCTATGTCAAGTTATATTGCATTTAACCAATATGTGATTTTGTAATAGTGCCTAACAATCGTAACGCCCAAATTCCATGCAATGGCAATACTATACACAAAAAATACATTGAACTAATAACCATTCCTATTCTCACAAAAAATAGTCATTCAAGTTTTACATGATATTTTAACATCTTAACAAGTATGTAAATGCATGTGGTTGAATAAATTTCAAAGCTCATCTTTTTAAATAGTATAATTTTAAAAATTAAACAAACAAAGAAATGCAGTTGTGGAATGACATGTCTAGACAGAAAAAACATAATTAATGAAACCATATTTACAATTTTTCATTATGCACTAGATGGGCTATTATCATACATGAAAATTTCAATTTAATCATCACTATTGTCTCCACAACGTGGCGAATGGGTATCCATGACCCATTTTCTAAATTGCATGTATGGATATCATAAGTTTCTTTAGGTCATTTTAAGAACAAGGTATTATTTTCAAGGTTAAATAGGATCAAAACATCCACTATGTAATCAAGGGCAAAAAACCATGGGAACAATCAATTTATTCGCATTTAAAGAGTTTTCAAATTTAAAAGATTAAATATTGATCAATACAAAGGTAAAAATAATTTAGTCTCAAAAAGTTTTACAATATCCATAAACTCTGAATTGAAAACATGTCATATTTTTATTGGGGAATAATCTATAAAACAACTCTAGCAAGGACAAGATGTACATAAAACCTATTAATTCAAAGCCATAAAACTCCATTGTGTCATGTGAACCAATTTGTTTTTTTAATTGTGTAAATTATTCGTCTTCACAACAAAAAACTTGTACTTAAACATGAAAAAAATTCATATGGAAATCCAATGGATCTTCATGCTCTTCAACCATCATAGATTTTTCATTTTAAAAACATTTTGTTTAGCTTGAAACTTTTAACTATTTAAAAAATATAAATGAGTTATGAATAGAAGGATTGTAACATGGATTCAATTCAAAATACCATGGGAATTTTGGACAAGATTACTAAAACCAAATCAAATTGGTGAACCATATAATGTGCATCAATCAAAAGAGGACTTTAATTCATAAATTATTTTAGTGTGATCAAGAGACTATATATATATGGTTTTGATTATTCTATACTCATTAAACTCATTTAAATTTATCCATATGCTAGCAACATATTAAACATTGTTGTGAAATAGTCATACATTTTCAACATTCATTTAGTTTAGTATCACTTTAAAACATGAAAAAATAATTGTTGATTTGACCTTCCATTTGTTGTGTAGGACACATTGGAACATGTTTTTTCTATTTAATCTTTCACTCAATTCTAAAGATTAAGAAATGATCCATTTTGGGCATATGAATGCATTTTGAACATAAGCACATTATCGTCCTCAAAAAATGTTGTCACAAATTTAATTTGTGTACATTTGGTTTCTTGATAAGGTTGGGCATCACATTTTAAAATCATTCTTATGAGTTTAAAATGTATTTGAGTGACTTTGGACTTGTAAGTTATTGTAATACTTGGGCATAATTGATGTAATTTTCTTTAAAAAATTGGCACTTGAATTTCTAATTCTAATTTTTTTATAAAGAATAATTTTAATAAAATCACAGGGATTTTTTTAATAAATTTATTATGCTTGTGGTTAGATGGTTCACATTTTGTGTTATTTATTTGGATAGGGCTAAGGATTGAATATTTCTATTTTCAAGTGATGCTTATAATGTTTTGACTAGATTTTGAAAAGTTTGGCATAAAATATTCAATTTATGTTCAAGAAATTGGAAATTTTCAAAATAATTTAATTTACATTGAAATTGCCCAAGTACTATGGTGATCATTATAAAGGCATCAATTAAAAATATATTTTCATCAAATAAACATTTTCATATAAAAGGTGAAAAGATTTTTGAAGTGAGAATTGCATAATTTTGCGTTTCACTTTTGTTGGCTAATATTTTCATGAACCACAAACATGAGGCATTATGGATGTTCAAAAATGTATGTTATATATATTATATACATTGAATTTATTGAATCTTCTTAATCCAACCATTGGATCAAAATTAGTTTCCATTTAAAATGAACTTTGAAGTTTTAAAAGTTATCATATGCATTAAAAGACTTTTAGCTTCAATTGCCAAACGATTGACATCAAGATTCAAGCTTATTGCATATTATGATAATAGTTATATAGCAATATATTTTAGGCAAAAATAGTCACCCCATAATGTGTTTTCATAAACAACAAACTTTGGAGTTTATCGTTGAACCACTTGACAAACCAAAGCTCCCATCATTTACTCTTCATTCGACAAATTGTTACATATTTCTCTTTCACCTTTCTCATGTTTGAATTACACTCGACATGATTATTTATCAAGCCTTCGACTTGCCCTCAATTTAGAAAAGATATTTCCTTCCATGTTTTTATGTTATTAAATAATTATGCTTGAAATACCCACATAGGAACCTAAATTAAAGACCATATAATCCTACAAATATTGTGTAAAAAATAGCTATGTGACACATGTATTTGAAAACATTTGAAACTTTTTTTAGGGGTGGAGGGGAACTAAAACTACTTGACATATTACATTTAATTAAATATGAAATGACGTTCATTTTGTTTATAATTTTAAAAAAAATATTAATTTATTTTTCCAAATGATCCATTAAGGATCTAAATAATGAATTCCAATTATCATTTTCATGGCATTTAATATCTAACAACATTTTTTGTTTATAGTTCAAATTGAAGGGAATTTGTCATATTTTTTCTCCTCTCATTGATTTTATATCATGTAATATTGTTATGATGAAGATTAAAATTTATGTTTATGAACCTTAAGGGCATTAAATTGTGTATCAAATAAAAAATTTGAACCATTATTGTGTTTATTTTAACTTAGAAAACTCATTTGGTTCAAAACATGGTTGGGGTACCAAAAAGGATTGTTTCCTTTTATATCCAATGGACCCCTTAACTAAAAACATGTTATAACTTAATGGCACATTCATATTGAAAGTTGATTTTCTTCACAAATAAATACATTACTAAGATATTATTCTATGCATAACATGTTAAATTTAAACAAGTTTCAAAATTCTTATCAAGTTCTGAAAAAAATCCAGGACTTTGTTTCTTGAGAAAAAAAAATTCAAGGACTCATAAGGATTGTCTAAACAATTTTTTTTGACCCAAGATTTATGAGAATTTTGGGCCATTGATAAAACATGACTCACATTGGAATGTGTGCAAAATAAAGATTTAACATGAAAAATGGTATATTTCATATTTGAATTTTGTGAATTGAATGTTTTTGTAATGTGTGATTCCTTTGCATGATATATTTTCATGTTGCATTGCATATTTTGTGAATTGTTCAACGAATTCCAAATGTTGATCACAAACCAAATAATTAAAGTTACCAACAATGGTTAATGTAATTTAAAGCCAAACTGATGCATGAATGAACTTCAAGGACATACAAATTCACAAGATTCATCATGATTTGGATTTGAGAAAAATCACCATTATCCTCCCAATAGTGAACTTTATAGCTCCCCACAAAAGTTATATTGAAATGGCATCGAAAGTTTCAAAACTACCAAACTATGAATGCCACCAATTTTGTATTGTTGAACGCTATTAAATTGACACTCAACATTATCAAAAATAACACATCTACACACATGAAAACATGTGCATAGATTAAAATATTTTCAACTACAAATTGCATGATCCAAGTTCAAAACAAACACAAAATAATCACAAACTTGGCCCATATTCAACCACACCTCTTGTTCTTTTGGTGTATTATGGAATCTACAAGATTTGGTTTGTGGTAATAAAAATTTGACCATTGGGGGGGGGGGCGAGAGGGGGGGGGGTGGCAAAACTTTTTTTGTTTTAATTTGAATAAGGTTTTGTCTTCCAAACTTTGTTTTAAAAAATAAAAATATCCTAAACTTCTAACTCCAAAAATGAAAATCCACTTGTGAATGTCAATATTTATTCTATTGCATTCTCCCACACTTGTGGGTACGTGTTTGAATCCTGTGATAACTTGGCCACCCTCAACCTATTTTCATTATTGTGCCCCAACTTTGGTCACAAGCCCAATGTTAAGGTCATTACAAATGTGCATGTAATGAAATACATACCAAAAGGAGGTAAGAAACAAGCTCACCATCTTACATTGAAATGCACTAACAAACATTTGCATAGAATTGAAAAAATTAATGGGAAGAAAATGTAAATAATTGATTAATCTAATGTTTAATATATATATTTTTAATGCCAATATATTATCAACACCTACAACATTCACAAATGCAAAGCTCCTTTTCAAAAGACATATGTCACCTTTCCTTATTATGTGAGAAATGAAAGATTCAAATGGGATTCAACAACTCATTAGATTTGTAATGAACATTGTACATGCACCTTTATGACCATGGTATTGACATTGTTCACTTGTTTAATCCATTTCAAAAAGTCATGGCACAAATGAAAAAGAAGGTCGATAGGTTATTGTTGCAAAAAGTGAACCCCGTTCAAAGGAGGGATGGTGTGTTTTGGCAACCTACTAAATAGAATGGTCAATATTGGCATTATGGATGGCTAGGATTATAGAGAGACCTAGTGAACCTAAAGCAAACCTTAGTTTGACTATCTTTATCACCTACAATGGAACAAATTATCCCATCAACACAATTCTTGGAACAAAGGTTGTTGTCATTGCATGTTGTTGCTATTACATGTGGACTATGATTGAAGTTGTGGGGGTGATAATCCATATTATCCTTTTTAAAAGCCTATCAGTGTAATGTTATTATGGTAAAAAATTATTGAAAAATCACCACATTCAAATAATATTTTTGAAGATGGATGGGATGATCTTCGCCCAAATACCACATTATGTTAACTTGAAATTCTTGGTACAACCCCCTTTTGAGCACCTTTTTCAAAACATATGTCAACTTGCACCTTTGTAAACATGACATCCCATGAGAAACAAAAACTTTTACACATAAGGTGCCACCTTTGCAACAACCTAGTCTTATTCTAATAAAGTTATGGATGTTTTTTACATTAATATTTTATTCTCTTTTACAACATATAAAGCACATGTGATGATGTCAATTTCTTTTAAATTGGAAATGTAAAATATCATAGTACCTAGCTTGATTCAATAGTAAGGTGTTTAATAATTAATTTTTTTTTTCATTTTCCTTGGCCAATAAGAATATTAAGGTTGTACAATTTAACATTGTGTTTTCTTGAAAATTCATGTTTTGACAATGATGATAAAAGTCATAAGTGACATAAGGTTAGTCATACATGACATCCAATTGCTAATTAAAAGAGGGACTTGTTTAATCAAATCAATCATCTCTTAATTAACCCTTGGACCATAAGAATGCAACATATGGCACGACACACAAACCACACATTTAACACTTATCAAATTAAATTCACAAATCCTTGACATTTATAAATGACATCCTACAATTAATTAAAATAATTCTTTTTTGTCCTTGTGTGATATCCAAAAATGTAGAAGAACATGGGTCAAAGTTCAACACTTCTTTATGCCATTTTTCATATTTTTGGTGTGACAAGTAGGTATTTGTTAAAAATTCCAAGAATAAATTTTGATAAATTAAAAAAATTTAATGCATACCTAAACTAGTAATAAAAATTGGATATGAGTTCTTACTTTCAAAAAAATACATGATTGTTTGGAACTTAAATTTTATGATCTTACAAATCCCACAAACATAATTTGCCATTTTTTTGGGGGGTAAAAAAATGTGTCCTTACCTATTCCATTTTTTTTGGAAACACAACACAATTGTGATTGATCTTCACATTCACAAGATTTGTACAAAAATAATAAATTTGATTTAATGGAAAACATGGGAAATTTTAATTTAAATTGTATGGCAAGTAACATGGCAAGACGGTTGTAAAACACTAATGATCATTGGGAAAATCTACTACCCTAATATGCCCATATATATATATATATATATATATCCTATGCAAATTGCTATACAAAATTTCGGTTTCCTTTTTATTTACACCATTTGTATAAGAAATATTTCATATTTACTTTGTCTTTATTTTACACGACCATTTTATAGTAACATATTTTATGTTATGAAAGAATGAAAAAACATAAGGTGGACCCTTATTTTATTGACATATTTAATGGATACACCCACCCAACATTGATAAACACAAAAACCGCATTTGCCCATTTGAATGAAAATAATGGGTTATGTAGTCATGTTCATACTTTAGAACAATTAAAATTGGTCATTTAGGGGAAAATCCCTACTTTATAAGCCTACATGAATTATGTAAAACAAATTGATCCCAAAAAAGATCGCATTATATTATGACATAAAGTTTTTTTTCAATTATTTTGATGTTCATATTTGAATTTTTAGACCTTTCAAGATAATAATATTCAATAAAAGAATTAACTATATTATTAAATAAATAAAAATGAGTATTTTATACTTGTCATATCATTCCAAACTTATTCAAATGTTTTCATAATATGTTAAAACATTGTCAAGTATAAACAAATAGAAAAATAATAATCATAAACTCTAAATTGTTGTCTTAGTGTTCATGTTTTTTTCCTTTTGCAATGATGAACTTAGTTGGACCAAATTTGGCAAACCGAAAAGTTAAACTTGCCTCATAATTGGTTGTAAAGAGGGCTTTATATATTGATTTACTCCATTCCAACCAATGCAAAAGGTGAAATTCAATTTTGGGCATGCAATTGTGCTTGATGAATACACCCTTCTTACCATGTTATATTATTTAACATTGAAGGAAACCTAAAACTTAATAGTCACAAAGACTAGTCAATAAAATTTTTAAAGTAGTTGAATGTTGAATATGAGTGAAAATACAAGTAGCCAAAAAAATTGTGATTTAAGGAGACAAAAAATCAACATGCAAGGATATTTATATATTTTCAAATGTTACAATTGGATTCATTGTGTGTGTAAATGGGGTTAATGGAACTTTAACTAGGGTTTTTCTTTTTCCTTCAATTTTGTAAGGTCGGTGGGTTGGTTGGCAATCATCCACAAGAGGACTTAACCCAATTTGGCTACAAGTCAAAAAGGGCACTAGAAATTTTTTAGGATTCATGCCATGTTTTGGCAACATGCTAGAACTTTTGTCCAAAACAGGTTGGTTCTAGTTTCTTCTCCATTGAAACATGGTGTGACTTTTGGCCTTTTTTTTTCACAGAAAAATCCTTTGTAGGATCCACATTGACTTTGCTTTTGTTTTTTTGTGGGGGGTCACCAAGTTGTGAAAAAAAAGATATTTTAAATGAATAACTCCAACTAATTACAAAGTAGAAAATATGTTAAATAAAAAAAATGGAATACACACTATTATACCATTTGATCTCCACAATAATCTTCTAATAAAAATTATATTATTCTATTAGGTATATGTTTTACACTCTTTTTGTGTGTGGAAAAAAGATTGGTCAAATACTTTTCAATAGCCTTTATGTTAAGGTTACCTTCTTGTGCACACACTAGGGATGCCAAAGAGTAGTAGTACAATAATTGATCTTTGATTATTTCAGTTAAACTACAATGTTTTGTTAAACAGCTTTGTTGAGAATGATGGGCATTGCTCTTTCTTGGAGGAATGCAAACCCAACAACTTAGATTGCCAACAAAAAGTGCCAAGGGGAAAAAGCTCGGGGAAGAAGAAGAAGATAAAAAGATATAACTTGGTTCTTTCCAATGTAGTTTTGCCATGAATATTCAATTTTGTTGACTCAAAAGTTTGGCCCCGAAAAAAATAAGAATATACACTTTTTAAATTAAAAAATTCTAATTTTCTTTGTTTTCATAGTGTGAAAATTCACCCTAAAAGAAAAGAAAAGAAAAGCCCATTAAAAGGTACCCATGCTTGTAGAAAAGGGTGTTAATTCAAGTCAAAAATGGTGATGACCAGAATTTGCATACAACCCAATGAGATGGTTGAACATGCACTCAAAAAGGCTCATCTCTTTTCCTTTGGGGGGAGAGGTGGCAAAAAGGGAGCATAATTATTTTTTTAAAAATTGTGTTCCCACCATGTTTCCAATGTGTTCTTAAATTCTCAATGATGTTCCCCAAGTTCTTAATGTGTTCCCTAAGGGTGTTCTCAATAGAATCATACCTTTATCCCATGTTGGTTGCCCAAAGTTCTCCCCTTCTCACCTAAATAGTTGGAAAAGTAAGGTGGAAACTTAGGTGATCAACTCTTTTCAGCTTTTGCAAGAGTTATGCTCTTTGATGCTTGGCAACACTTCCAACATATTCTTTTCTATCCCTTGCAAAGTAAGGTACTTATGCAATTTGGGATTTTATTTTCCTTCTCTTCCTTGGCCCAAATGCCAACTACCTACTTTGTGTGTGTTTTTCACAAATGCCTTAGAGCATCATCCCCATTGGTGGTGCTCCGTATGTGACCCCGCAAACATATTTCTCACATCCAAGTTTTAGTTATTTACCTTTTTGTAACCCCACCCATAAAACTGAAAATGGGACTGCAATTTGGTGGGAATTACTAATAGCAAACCACCTGGACCAATCATTATGATTGGCCAATCAAAAACAGGGATCACCAGTCAAATCATATTTATTACACTCTTCTGTAGCAGGTGCACAGTGAGCCCTGGATTGTTACAAGCCTCAGCAAATTGACCAAATATGCAGGAGAAAAAAACCATTTTCCTGAGCCAAACTGGCAAATGTTCACTTTTCTTCGTCCAATTTTAATGTGCAGTGTCACATACTGAGCACTGATGGGGATGCTCTTACACCTCAGTAACCCATTCTTTCCATTTGCACTTCCAAAACACTTCTTCTTCCATCTTGTGATGTGTCCCAGAATTGATAATCAAGTTATGGCACACAAACTTATGGAATTTTGACCTTCAAACCAAAAAATAAATAAATCCTTAATTACTCTTCATCCTGTTAATCTACAATAGTGGCTTCTTTGCTTGAAACAATTAAAGCCTTACTTATGTAGCACATCTTAGAAGGGCTTCAATTGGGGTCTCTTTCACTTTGGAGACAACTCGGCCTAATGGCCGGGCTCCTTGGCATCTCAAAAGCGGAAGGGACCCATCCACATTTGGAGCCATTCCCCTCTTTTTTGGTCAAAAAATGGCAAATTTTCTCCCCAAGAAAGAAGGGAAAAAAAAAAAACACGCATCCCAAGGGCACTTTAAAATAGATTTCCTATAAGAAAACAAATTTGAAAATATATGTCCTATGGACGGAATTTTGGGTCACCTTATCTCCTTGCATGCCGTACATCTCGGGTCCAAAAGCTCTTGATTTTCAAGTGTTTTCTAGCCTATTTTGCAACTTGGGTATTTGTCGTTTTTCCCCATACGTGTGACGGAGTCCATCCTCCTCGTGTCCAATCTACACGAGTCGCCATTACGAAGCTTAGTAGTGTGCTCTCTCTATGAACAACGTATTTGTTTGTTGTCAATTTGTGTGAAGGTGGAACAAAAAGCATTACCTTTCGCAAAGAAGCTTTACTAAAAAGTGCTAAGTTGAATTGGTCGCACTTGCTTGGATTTTGGCCCATTGTTGGGCACAATTTACTCAATGAATGACTCATTTACGAAGTGCTTGGCTTTTGGCCCATTGTTGGGCACCACTTACTCCACGAATGACATGTTTTTGTTCATACATCGTCATACATACTTCGTGTCCCAGACATTTTTATTATCAATTATGAAAATGGGTAACCCTAAATTGCTTCGTGATTTGGAAAAAAAAGAAGGGGAAAATATCAAGTCGAATCCTTCACTTTGAAATGCAATGTCAAGTAAACCCTAAATTGCTTTGTGATTTGGAAAAAAAAAGAAGAAGAGGAAAATATCACTCAAATCCTTCACTTTTAAGGGCAACATTAACACTAACAACACTTCACCCACAACATTCACCTACTCTTCAAATTTAAGGTTCTCTAAACTTGTATTATTGTTTTACCACTTTTGTTTCATCTAATTCTTAGAATTTCTATAGTGAATTTGAGTACGTTTGTTTTATCTAATTCTTAGAATTTCTCTAGTGAATTTTAGTACTTTTGTTTTATCTCATTCTTAGAATTTCTCTATTGAATTTTAGTACTTTTTAAAAAAAAATCTGATTCTTAGAATTTCTCTACTAAATTGTAGTGCTTTTAAAAAAATTTAATTCTTAGAATTTCTCTACTCAATTTTAGTGCTTTTTTAAAAATCTAATTCTTAGAATTTCTCTTGTGAATTTTAGTTCTCTTCAATTTCAGATATTATTTTCTTTTGTCCCCTTACCATGGTTAGTGGTTAGGCTGTTAGTACCTATTCTAGGTAAAACCCTCTGAGATTTTTCTTAGTGTATTTGGAGGTACTTTTACAAAGTGTTAAAAATGTTGTGGGGCCATTTTGGAAAATAAAATGTTTTTTTGATTTTAAAAAATTGAAAAATAATTTTTTTCATTTAAAAATTTTTAAAATAATAATTTTTTTGATTTAAGAAAATGGCCCATGTCATTTTAAATTTTCCTTTGTGATACACGGTGGGTGCCCACTAGATACTCAACGGGTATCATTAGCCCCCCCCCAAAAAAAAAGTCGCGTCAATTTTTGATGCTCGGTAAATGTCCTCGGAACAAGGGAGTTCCGAAAGTAAATACCCACTTGAGGCGGAGTTGGGGTGGGTGTTTTACTTTCGGCACGAGGGTGTTTTGAAAGTAAATGCCCACTTGAGGCGGAGTTGGGTGCGGCATTTTACGTTCGACACAAGGGAGTTTTGAAAGTAAACGCCCACTTGAGGCGGAGTTGGGTAGGGTGTTTTACTTTCGGAACTACCCGCTCTGAACTCCACCCTCTTTACTAAAATTCCATGGGGCTGGTTTGTCAAGGATGGATGCCGCAATAATTTCCTTTTAAAAATGTATTTGAAATTTGGATGTTGTTTATTGTTCTCCCAAACACTTGTGGGCTATAAAATATTAATTAATTAATTAATTATTCCCCAAAAACATGTGGCAAGAAATACAATATTAAAAATTAAAAATAAAATAAAATTCAACCCGAGGTTAGACCAAAGTTCACGTAACCTCTTTTGATGGAATGGGACCAAGACAACAAACAAACCCAAAAAAAAGAATCAAAATTCACATGCCCAAAGTTAAGGAATGAGAAGAAGACTTCCTCCGCATGACCCCTCCACCCTCTCCCCCAAAAACAAGGGCATGGAACAAATGGTTAGTTGACAACCCTTGAATCTACACACAACAAAAGGAAAGAGTCTAAAGTAAATAAATGGTTAGTATAACCACCTTGTGTACCCCACCCATGGTTAGTAGGTAGTATATAGTGTACCTAGAAAAGACTTTTTAGTTTTGTTTTTCCCAAAGAAAGAAAGAAAGAAAGCAAGCAAGCAAAGCAAAGCAAGCAAAAGAATGCAAAAGGAAATCAAAAGGGAATACCTAGGGTAACCCTTTTCCCCCTATTTCTTCAAAGGGAATAAAGGGTAGGTAACATGTACCAGGTCACACAAAATTAGTGTCCCACAACTCTCTCTCTCTATATCTCTCTCTCTCTATAGTTGCAAGGTCTTGCAAAGCAAAAGCTCATAATAAGCTCATTACAAGTTGGGTGTGATGGAGCTTTAAGTTCTAACTAGAGTTCTATATAATAACATCAGCTGGCTGCTACACAACTCAAAGGACTTGAGAAATTCATTTGATAATTGATTTTGTAGCAAGCAAGTTGAACTATTGTTACCTTGTTGTTTCTTTTAAGTTGTGAGAATGTTGATGTGAGTAGGAGTTTGTTTTCATGGCAAGGAAATGATCCAAGGATATCACACACACAAACAAACACATACACATACACATATGAGTTTTGATTATGATAGTATTGTTGTGGTGGATCACTTCTTGTAGGAGTAAATTGCACTATTTTGTGGAAAGTTGAAATTCATTAGAGAAGGTGCAATAACAAGGTGTTTAATTCATCATGGAATTGTTTGGAATGTTTAATAAAATAGGGATTAGCTCGATATTGGGGGTGAAGGGAAGGATATGTTGTTATGGCTCTCTCATGGTAGTTGTGGGTTTTATCGTGCTTAGTTTAAGCTTCCTTCAAATGTCTGACAAGTGTAGTTTGCAACGGTTTAAAAACTCATATGCAATGCCCTTTGCACAAGTTGTTGATAGTTTCAATGATAGTCGACCACAACAACAAATTCCGTTGATGGAAGAAACATTTAATACAACGAAGTTTAATTCGTCAACAATTGGAGACGATTCTATCGGTATGTTGCAACAATGTTGTTTTTCTTGCCAATGTTTCTTTCAATACCCTAGGAAATTAAGGTCTATCATATGGTTTACTTGTGATGCTCATATTATTTATATTGTGGTTCAAATTTTGTATAATCAAAACATGTTTAGCATCATGACCATATGATTATATTTTCAAGTCTCAAAAGAATCAATCTATATTATTAGATGATGGGGTTTATAGTCTTGGCCATCCAAGTGATCCAATATTTAAGTTACAACAAATCACATATTGTGAACCTATATCTTTTTTATAATTCAATAGCATTTGACCTAATTGATATTTTTATTTATTTATTAGCTAGTTACTTATGGAATTCTCATTATTGATGAACAACGAGAACATGATTAATACAAAAATATTTACATTTTGAAATCAATAATTTTGATGAATCAAAAGTTGTCACATAGTAGTGTAGTTGAATATTGTAGAATTGAGTTTTTAACATGCCAAATGTCAATGAATGTCATACAGATTGTGGACCTTTTGGATTCTTGGGGAAGATAATACCACCAGAACACCAATATCAAGTTCATAAGGGTTCTACAAATGAAAGAGATCGACGATCATGCAGGAGTAGGTATGAACAACATTGTTTTTGGAATGTTGGAGAGTACAGACCAAGTCTTGAGTTTCAAAAAGCTTTGCGAGATTATGAAGCTCGACATCGAAGATGCGTAAATGGGCACAATATGGCTGCAATTTTCTTACAAAAAGAGAAGATGCCAGAAGGGTGCCAATATGTGCTTTGGAAGGAATGGGATGGGACAGGGAACCAACTCATTTCCCTTGTGTCTGCCTTTGTCTATGCTTTGTTAACCAACCGCACTCTATTGATCACGCGAGATGCAAACTTGCATAAGCTCATGTGTGAGCCATTTCCTGGTACATCGTGGTTGGTGCCAACTGATTTCCCAAAAATTGAGGAGAAGCACAAGACTGATCGAAGTGGTGTTTTTTACAAGAGTATCACAGGCACAACAAAAGGGAATGGATCTATTGAAGCTAAGGATGGCGTTGAAGGTGAAATCATTAAGCTTCCTCACTACTTGCAAATTAGAATATACCATTATCAAACCAAAGACGATCTTCGTTTTTTTTGCCCAACTGAAGATAAAATTAATTCCCACATCCCTTGGATCATCTTTTGGAGCAATAATTATAGTGCTCCAGGTTTATACCTTCTTCCCCATTTCAAGAAGGTGCTTAATCTTTTGTTTCCAGACAGAGCTTTATTTCTTCATGTGGCTCGATACCTATTCAGCCCCACAAATGACATATGGAGTCGCATCACTCGCATTTATGATTCTTACTTGGCATCAGCAGAAAGACGAATTGGAATCCAAGTGCGTTATTGGACACGGCGATATGAACCCCAATTGAGCACGCACCTTCTCATGTGTGCAATTGAATCAGGAGTTCTTCCCAATCTTATAAAAGATGAAGGAGCTGCTCCAAGCACGAATATCTTGGATGAAGTTGCATGGAAAAAGTTGATGTTCAATGAACATGACAAGCATATGCAAATTCATCATAACATGACAATTACTAACAATCAACAAACCAATTTTAGTAGACCAATAATTGTTTTATTAACATCTTTACATCGTGAATATGTTGACACTCTATTGGATTCTTACATCCAATACCCAAATGTGTTGAACAAACGCATAATGGTGATGAGTCCAAGCCATGAAGGGAAGCAAAAGACAGGTCATTTACACCACATGAAGAAAGTCATTGCAGATATGTGGTTGTTAAGTTTCATGGATGAAATACTTTCTTCCCCGAAATCCACCTTTGGATATATAGGACATGGACTTGCAGGTATCACCCCAATTGTATTTCGTGATTGGGGACCTAAAGCTCACAAGCTTCCCAAAAACAATTTTTGTGGTAGGACTAACATGCCAGGACCTTGCTTCATTGATAACCCAGAAAACATGGATTGCCCATTAGATCCTCCTAATGTTAAAATTGGAGAACTCAACTTCGAAGTACCTGAACTTCGACATTGCCTCTATCAATGGGGGATTGGTGTTAATGAGCTCAATGAGACATAACACCAAATTAAAATGTTTTGTTAGAGAAACAATATTAGATTATTCTGTTATAAGGACTATAATTTCCATTCATTCCTTTTTTTAATACTTGATTAGGGTTTGTACATAAATTTACACACTCTTTGCTTCTAACAAAAAAAAAATGTAGATTTCATTCTTGATTTATTAGGAAGCATTACCTTTTGATATAAAAAAAAATTGAAACCAATTAGTCAAATTTGATCAACATTTTTTATGACCATGCAAGTATTCATTCAATTGGTCTTTTTTATTTATTAGTTGCGTAAGGTTTGTATATTGTACAATCACATTAAGTTTATGTGTAAATTTTTTATAAACTTCAATTCTTGATAGATTTCATAGCAAGTCACTTCTTAATGAACATTTTTGGAAACCAATTAAAGGAGTTTGATTAATAAGGTCAATTAAGTATGTAAAATAAAAACTCACTTGGTTAATCCCATTTTTTTTAGGTTTTTAGTTCATTTGGCTTTGCAAGTTTAAATACTTAAATGTTGAAGAAAAACTTGTAAACTTTATGCTTGATTGATTTTGAAAGTTTTACCTCTTAATCAATAAAATGTGAGACCAATTAACAATGAATGTGATTAGGAAGTTTTGAAACTAATAAATGGGTTAATAATGTTAACAAGTGAGTTAGATATTCATTTGGTTCATCTCTTCCCCCCCTTTTTTTATTAAGTTCATTTAGGTTTATAATTAATTTATTTCGTTTAAATGTAGTGTAGAAATGTATGTTTGTTTCTTAATTGTTTTTTTAAAGTGTAATTTTTACTAAAATTAAATTATAAATTGAACTTGACAAATTTTGTTTAATAAGTTAACTCCTCATGAATTACTTGTATTTTTTGGGGAAGGATGGATATGAATTGTGTTTTCTTGTGATATGATTAAAACTATTTATCCTTGTTCCCACCAATGTTTTTTTTTGAATCAATCTTGTCATTTTTTAAGGGGAAAAAGAGAAATTTTTGTTTTTTTAATGTAATTTTGATTAGTTTTGCTATTTTGTTGGAAGGTTTTGCCAAAAAAATTAGGTCACAATATTTATTTAAAAAAACCCTAGTTCCCACATACATGATTACTTTTTCATTGGATCAAACCTTGAATACAACTAATACATTTCATTATATATTTTAAACTAAAATAATGAAAGACAAAATATATGGGTGTCACATTTTAGTCACAACTTATTAGCAATTACTTCCCAATACTTATCATATATTGGCCTAGTTTACTTACTAACTATATTAACTATTATAGGTAATATTAGTTAAAAGTAATAATATTATATATATAATGATGTTGTTATTAATTGTAACTAATAATAATAACTAATAAAATTAATACTAAAATTATCATTATAACTTGTACCTAGCCTATGTTAGTTATTTATTATTATTATATCACTTGTTATATATTTTATTAATTAAAATAATCAATACTTAATTTTAAAATGAATGAATTCAGTAAGAATAATAAAAATAATTCTTGATTTATGTAATGTTATTATGTTATTGACCTAAATATTTGTATTAATTATTATTTATCTATTTATTTATTATTAAATGATCATTGTAACTAGTAACCAACTTATGTTAACCATATTATTATTATTATTTTATCTTGCTTGTTATGGGTATTATTAATCAAATAAAAAATTACTAATAAAATAATAATTTCAATAGTTATAATAAAACTTCGATACACTTGTGATATGGCCCCAATATGTTTTGTATTTATTTCAAATATAACTTGAATATGTTCAAAATATACATTTGTGCATTTCACTTTTAATTGATATATACTAGTGTAAACCTTGTGCATAATGCACAAGGTGTGGTATTTCAAGAAAAAGAAAAAAAAGAGAAAAAAAAGGCCCAGGAAAAATGTGAGAGCAAGAAAAAAAAAAACATGATAAAAAAAAGGTTCAAGGGAAAAAAAATAAAAATTATTGACCAAGTAAACTGACCCCTGGGGGGCAGTTTCACCCCATCCATGAAATCTCAGTTTCATCCCATGGTTTCCATCGGATCACACTGGGCCAGAGTGATTCAACACCTGCCGGCGCACCATCCATCCACTGGATGCTTGAACACCGGTTTCCATCGGATCACATTGGGCCAGAGTGATTCACCCACCGGCGCACCATCCATCCACTGGATGCCTGAACATGAACCTCTCCCGTGCCAGGTCCATCAACTGTTAGTTGGGTAATAACTGTCACAGAGATCGAAATTCCCAAATCAAGAAATTCCTCAACTTACCTGCCCCCCCCTTCTACAAAGCACACCACAGGGAACGGGCAGTGACTGGAAGAATTTTCCAGGCACTGCCCGGACGGACAGACAGACAGACACCACTGTAGCTTTAATATATAATATTGTGATATGTTTTAAATACAAGCTACATAAAATTCTAATACACCCATTATACATACTTTTCATTATACATTTGTACATCCAACATGCCACCAATACATTTAAAAATACCTTTAATGGGCCCTAATATGCCCATTGGGTTGTAATTAATTTTGATTACATTTGTAACTAATGAAAAATATTTGGCATGTCTTGGATGAAGACAAGAAGTTGTCCTCTTGGAATGACGAAGAAAACAATAGTTGTAAACTAATTACAATGTAATCACAAATATGACCAAACAGAACAAACGATTATGAAAATGATCAAAACTAGTTGGTTGTGTGTAATAAAAATAATGTGGTTACAAAACTCCATATATCTTGTGCTACATTGGGCCTAACATCAAAAGTTTCATGTTCTTGAAATTATTGTAATTCTTCAAATGATTTTCATTGTCCCAATCTTGTGAATTAAAAAAAATAGTTTCATGGTACCAAGAATTATTTTTTTGGGAAGGTCCCAAATAGGTTTTTGAGAAGACTCTAATTTTGATGTTGCATAAATCTTTTTCAATAAGCTCCTTCCAACTTGTTTCGATATCAAATATCCTCTAACTTCCAATGTTGGGATTTTTATAATTGTTTTTTATTTTTTTGGTTTACCATTGTGGAACATAATCACATGCTCCAACTCCATTTTTGCTAATTGCATTCTTTCTTGGCTTTGTGAAGGTCCACCTTGTGCATTTTCCTACAAAACTTCTTAAATAGTTTCTTTTTCATGCTCCTATATAACATTTTTGGCATATCATTGCAATAAACCAGTTATCAAAAGAAATAAAAACATATTTTATTTTCATTATTTTGAGGTTTTAATATGAATCTTATTGACAAACAAAACAACAAAAATATAATCATTTTTCAAAGAAAGATCATTTTTTTGGTGGAAACAAATAATTCTAACAAAAACTTTCAAAATAAAAGTTAAACCAAAAATTATGGTTTTGTATTTGTGGTTTGGTCACCAAATGTTAAGGCCACCAGACAATATTTTAGGCTTGAAAACAAAGAAAATATGAACATAAAGTGAATTACATTTCTTCAATTTCAGTAGTGACAAAATGATCATTATCATTAGAAATAAATGCATAAATCATAATACAAATAAATAAAATTGAAGTCTTGTATAAATTTAACTTAATGAATAAATGCGAAAGTTGAACATAGATCTCCTTAAGACTACAAAGCAAATAAAACTTTGAAATGAAATTTTTCATACTAGAAACAATGATTTAAAAAGAAATAAAAACTTGCATAACAACCAATTCATGTTCCAAGCAACAATTTCTACCAAACCTTCCCCAAGCCTGATACTAAGTATTTGAAAGTCTATCCAAAAATGGTGGTTACATCCAAAATAGTAAATCTCCTAAAAGTCTTTTAAATTGGTACAAGTAAACCTTATTTATAGTTCAAAAATCCTAAGATGTAGTTCACCTCCAATCACTAAAAAGTTTTGTACTAAAAATGAGTAAGAAATTTTGGTAGTAAAAAATTGGTAATTATTTTTGGTAGTCCTTTTTCAACAACAAATTTTAATAGTTGAAAATATAGTATAAGGTTTTTTACATAAAATCATAAAAGTGTTTTCTAACCTTTAGTAGTAGTCATCACAACTTCGACAATAGTTATGAGTATCTTTGTAAAGAGAAAAACACCAATATTTTGCATCTAATTTTTTTCATTAGGTGATGTTTGTCAAACCTCCTATTCCTTTATGCATTTTGTATAAAATTCTTTGCATATTTTATGGCTATAAACCTCTCCTAAAAATTTGATCTTGCCCTATTCAATAGAGTTATCTTTTGACCAAGATAAAGAAGAAGGCCTTCAAAATTGTCTTTTGCTTTGTTCAATAATAAATTGTGTAGCAAAAGGTTGTCATATACTACTTGCAACCAAATTAATTGTAGAATGAAAAATGTTACATAAGTGGTTTGGTCTAGCATTGTCGAGTTTTTGGTAGAGTTCAATAATAAGAAATGGACATCAATTATTAAATAAAATTGTTCAAGTTTGTGAATTATTGAAATTTGTACTATAAAAACAATAACAACGAACAAACAATTTGTCATGAAGGTTGTATCTTGCAAATCAAAGATACCAATGCCATGTGATCCACATAAAATATGTTTTTTTTGCCTAATAAATAATGTAAAATTTTGTAAAGTGTATGCCATCATTAAAAGTTTGTGTTTAGTAATGGTGTAGTTTTGACACATGCATTACAATACATTTTGGGTTTTGTGATTTCCATTTGCAACTAAGTATTAATTGCAAAGGACATTGTTAAACTCATGTTATATCATTCACCTAGTTGCAAGGGATAATGACATGACATTTAGTTATAAAGAAAAATAATATTGTTAACTAATTAAAAAAATTGTGATAATATTGAATATCCATTTTCTCAATTTCCATGTTGTGATGTGTAAAATGTAAAGTGATGTGGATGGCATGTCAACTTAGTCATTTTACTTGACTAGGTGTTAAAAATGGTGTTTTCTTGTAAAAATGAAGTGTCAACAAATTATTCACACATGTTCAATTATGAGTTGCACATGACTTAGAATGGATTGAATGTAAAATTCACTTCTCAACTTTTTATTAGATGTTAAGTGCTAATAATTATGTAGATGTTTGGGTCAAATTATTACACCAAAACATACGTATATGGTTACATGTCAAAACCTAGGTTAACTAAATCAACCTATGTTAATTAGGCTGCCTACTTTACCTAACTTACACTAGGGGTAGATAAGTAGTAAAAGTAAGGATTTGAATATCTTGCCTTCACATTGAGGAGCAAAGTCCTTACCATTGCACCAATTTTTTGTGTAACATAAAATGTAATCATAATTTAGTAATTAAAAAAAAAACCCTAGATAAGTGACCTATTCAACATACTTTAGGTTACTTAGGCTATTTAAGTCGAACTTGCCTAAATGTTATATAGGCTACCCAAGTGTTTACTTAAAAGACAAGCCTATTTATAGGTGACCTAGGTTGCATGGGCTAGGCTATTGTGAGCCTCATCAACATCACTTTTACCTTCACAAGTTTGAATTTAATTGATGTTACACATAAATAACTTTTATGAATGGTTATAAACATCATTTAACAATAATCAAATGTTAAAGCCAATCCTAACATTTCAGAGCTTTGATGGTAGTTTTAATTGCTTTCATGTTGATTACTCAATATTAAAAGTTGGCCATATTTATTTGTAGAATAAAGTGTATAATTTTTTTCCTTTGGATTTCGATGCACAATATTCCATGACGGAATTGGTGAAGGAACTTATCATAAAACCACAACAAAATCAAAGGAAGAACACAAGAAGAGGTTTTATTGCAACAATTTTGGATACAATTGATTTTCATCGAAAGCCCAATTCCTAAATATATATTGTGCAACCTAAAAACACATATTAGACAAATTTTTATTAAAACCTCTTATAAATTATTTCCAATTTAGTAATAGGACTTATTAATTTAATTAAACTTTCAAATTTCATGTTTAGTATGGTTTTTTTCTTTTTATTTATCTTATATATTCAAGAATTATTAAAATATGTTGGATGGTATTGGCGATGTATTACACATATTGTTTACGCAATAAATGATTCACATGGTTTTCCAACCAATGATAGTGTTAATGACAAGAAAAAAAAATAACTTGAAAAAAATAATAATACATAACAAATTTGATAATGAATTAGAACTAGATGAATTTATTGTCTGGATAAGGCATGATATAAGTTAAGCATGGAATGAACAAATAATATAAGATTAACAATGTAAAATTGAAAGGTGGTGCCCTTTCAAATCTCTTCTTATATTATCTAATGGAACTTTATAAAAAGTTTTACCAACTAAACTTTTTATTACATAACCTTTTAAAAACTTGCACTAATCACATCTTCTCGAAACTTTCATTAATTTTACATATTTCAAAAACTTAAAGCATATTCTTCAAGGACCTTTTTAGAATTAAAAAAAACTTAAACATATCTTTTAATTTATTTTTGAAAAATAAAAAACCCCCAAACATATTCTTCAAAGACCTTTTTGAAAAAATTCAAATTTTTTTCAAATATAATCTTCAAGGATGTTTTTGAAAATTTTCAAAACCTCCAAACATATCCTTCAAGGACTTTTTTGAAAATTAAAAAAACTTTCCAACATATTTTTCATGGATATTTCTAAAAACTTTTAGAAATATTTGAAACATATTTTTCAAAGATCTTTTTGAAAATTTCTAAAAATTTTAATAATTTTTTTATTGTTTATGACAGATAGTGACCATGCCAAGAAGTAAAAGACCGTGAGGTAATTGATATTTAATAGTTAGTAAAATGCCTTTTGAATAAAATTTTAGTATCGTTGATAATGAGAGATTTGAATTTCAACAATATTATCACCAAAAATCACATTAACATAGTACATTGGTGAATAACTAGAATGCATTTTAACACATCATCATTGGTTCGAGGTTAATGTTAACGTTTAGAAAGTTGTGTTAGCAATAATTGAATTTTAAGTTGTTGTAGAGAGGGCGACTTCCTTGGGCTTTGGTTCTCAATGACTTGAAAAACATGTCTTGGTTTTAAACTTAGAATATCAAGTTCCTACCAAGTCTTTAATATTTATATTATTTGTTTGGATTTGTTTGGAAATCATTGTGGTAATATTTTAGGATTTTTCACATTATTGTTGCATAATTTTTTAAAATTCATATTGGACATCACAAAGAAAGATTCATTTATTTGAAGCTAACACATGAAAAAAATTTCAAGAATGAAAAAAATACAATAAAATAATGAAATGGTCAATCTTAAAATGGACTCTATAATTCATTTACGATTCATAGTCACAACTACAAAAAATAATGAATATGAATTTTTTATCTCACAATGTTCATATGTTTATATAATTTCATTTATGAATTCATACCACCATATTTTAAACCTTTTTTAAAAACACATTTATTAAATATTGATTTTGAAAAAAAATCCATTAATATCAAAATGGACTTTGTCATAAGAATATTCTTATGCCATTATAAATATTCAGATTGACTTTGCCATTACAATATTCATATGGCAAAGTTCATTTTGATATATTTCAATTGATGTTTTTCAAAAATCAATATTTTATATAAATGTGTGTTTAAAAAGGTTTAAAATATGGTGGTATGAATGCAATATTCATGTTGGAAAGTTGATTTTGATATTTCAAATTGATATTTTTCAAGATTAATATTTTTTGTAAACGTGTTTAAAAAGGTTTAATGCATGGTGACATGAATTATGGTATTTCTTTTTCTACTTTCATATCTAGTCTGTAGCCATATCTGGCTAAATCTTCTTATGGATGATTGCCACTTCAGCTACATCACAAAATTGAAAAAAGAATGTAGAAAAATTGTGGTATTATTATTTTTTTTTCCTACTTTCATATATAGTCTGTAGCCAAATCTGGCTAAATCTTCTTATGGATGATTGCCACTTCAGCTACATCACAAAATTGAAAAAATAAGGTAGAAAAAATTGTGGTATTTTTTTTTTTCTACTTTCATATCTAGTCTGTAGCCATATCTGGCTAAATCTTCTTATGGATGATTGCCACTTCAGCTACATCACAAAATTGCAAAAAAGAATGTAGAAAAATTGTGGTATTTTTTTTTTTTCTACTTTCATATCTAGTGTAGCCAAATCTGGCTAAACCATCTTATGGATGATTGCCACTTCAGCTACATCACAAAATTGGAAAAATAATGTAGAAAAATTGTGGTATATATATTTTTTCTACTTTCATTTATATTCTGTTGCCAAATCTGGCTAAATCTTCTTATGGATGATTGCCACTTCAGCTACATCACAAAATTGCAAAAAAGAATGTAGAAAAATTGTGGTATTTTTTTTTTCCTACTTTCATATCTAGTGTAGCCAAATCTGGCTAAATCTTCTTATGGATGATTGCCACTTCAGCTACATCACAAAATTGAAAAAATAATGTAGAAAAATTGTGGTATTTTTTTTTTTCCTACTTTCATTTATATTCTGTTGCCAAATCTGGCTAAATCTTCTTATGGATGATTTCCACTTCAGCTACATCACAAAATTGCAAAAAAGAATGTAGAAAAACTGTGGTATTTTTTTTCTACTTTCATATCTAGTGTAGCCAAATCTGGCTAAATCTTCTTATGGATGATCGCCACTGAATGCCATAGCCAGCAAGCAAGCAAGCAAGCAAACCCTAAAGGGACTCATCAGCAAACTTATCCATCTGCCCTAACAAAGGGTCAGTCTCTTGTCTGTGTGTGCGCGCTCGCGAGTGTTGTCGTTTGCGTGAGTGCTGTCACTTGTGGTGTGCTCGGACTTGGTGGTGGTGTTGTAGGCGGGGGCGGGGAGCGGAGGGGGCTTGTGAAGAAATTCACCATGGTTGTGGCTATGAGGCCATCCGTTTGTACTGCAAGTTCTTCTTCTGCTTCTCTTTCTTCTTGTTCTTGTTCTTCAACGTTGCCTCACATGTCTAAATCCACAATTCTGCCTGCCAAAATATGGACTTGCGCTGCGTCTGGAGTCCGACGGGATTCGTGCGGAATTTTTTTTCGTAGAAAGAGAGGTGAAGATGTAGAGCTGAAGAGGATTAGAATTGCCAAATGTGAGAATCTGCTTTCTAGTGGTGTATCTCTCAGTAGGTTGGAGGGTTCCTCCGTTGCGATGAGCAGATCATTGCGAGTGACGTTCGGTGGTTCTTCTTCTTTTTCTTTTTCTTCTTCGTTCTTCTGCGATTCAAGTTCGCTTCTGAAAGGTTGCACACAAGTCGCTGGTGCTGCGGACCCGAGCGAACGGACGAGACATTTCCATAGTGTGAGAATGCAAGCGGGACGCAACGAAGGTGTGAATGCGGCGGAACGTGTGATCGCTGCCATCGGATACTTCCTTCCTTTCTTCGACGGGATACAATACGGGCGCTATTTCTTCTTGCAATACCCGGCGGCAGAGAGGTTGTTGCAGCCACTGTTCCCACTCTTGCAGGCATATAAGAGCTTCCCTTACTCTAACTTCATAGCATTTTTCGCATTGTATTTGGCGATAGTCAGGAATCCCAGGTTCAGCCGTTACGTAAGGTTCAACACCATGCAGGCGGTGGTACTAGATGTCCTCCTCATCTTTCCGAGCCTCGTGGAGCGCACATTCACACCCCGTGGAGGTATAGGATTCGAGCTCCTAGTCATCTTTTATAATACTGTCTTCCTTTTCCTGCTAGCTTGCTTCTTATTTGGAGTTTTTTCTTGTCTGCTCGGGAAGACGCCCCGACTGCCAATTGTGGCCGATGCAGCTGATGTTCAAGTTTGATTGACAAATCAAAAAAATCACTTCTTCTTTTGTGCCAGTTTGCATACTGAGCTTCTCTTAGGGTTTCCTGGGGAGCACCACCTACTCACTCTCTGTTTCCTTGGTGGTTAGTTGAAGAGAGTCTCTTTGACAAATTCTATTTATGATATGGACATGCATGCATATTCAGCTAAGCTTGAAATGATTTTGAGTTATTCAAATCTCACAGACTGTTGTTGTTTGGACAAGTAAGAGGTTGCTGTGCAAGAGCTACTCGGCTGATGTGATATGCCTTTTTTTGGACCCACGAGGTTTCTGTGCAATTGCATACCCGGAAATGGAAATTGCAGTATTTTAAGGTAAATCTTTCTGGATGAATGCAATACCTTATTGCTACTGAAAAGAACAAATTTGCAGTGGCTTACTGTCTTTGATCTTTGCAATATGTGAAATTGACGTATGTGCAATGTGTATCCTTCTTAAAATAATGGAACCCAATGCTGTAGCTTTGATTTGTTTGCACATGTTTCATTCCATCTGCACTTTTCTGTATTCCACATGAACCTCTCTCATTTTGCACCCCATGAGTTGTCTCTCACGATCTGCATGATTTCAATCAAGATTTTCGGGGATTTGTTGCATTTTGCAGCAGAAGTTTACCAGGGATTTGTTGCAGTTGTTGCCACACTATTTACCTGTATACCAATTGAAGTTTGAAACAGATTGTATTGCAGCAGCTGTAGTAGTAAGCCTTTGTGCCAAGGGACCACAGCTACGTGGAACTGCTCATGAGATGGTCCATGTTTGTTAGCACCAACAGGCTAGAACATGCTAATCCATTTATCTTGATTGCTGGAAAAAGATTTTGGAACCCAAAATGGTACCCAAGAATCCAAGAACATGTTACTCCTTTTATCTTGATTGGTGGACAAGATTTTGAACCCAAAATGCCATCAAAGAAGGAGAAGGTAAACCGGAGATTTGGATGCAAAATAGGCATACAAGAGTAACAAATGCAACCCAAGACTCAAGATTTTGTTATAGGGATTAAGGCATCTTCACAAGGGTCTTCCAAGACTCAGTCACTGTAAGTCTTCAGGACTGTCCCTCTTAGTACAGTACTGAAGCCTTAAGAGACTCGAGACTTGTGGGAGGGTGCCTCTCAGCCAATGTAAAAACCTGAAAAAAACTGATTGTAAAGATGGAAAGATAAAAAAGAAATTTTAGTTTTCCTAAAAATTACCCCATTTTTGAGGGATTATGAGGAATGGACCCTGTACTGGGGTACTCAAAGACAAAGCCCTAAAATTCACCATTCTGCAATATAACCCACCTGTCAAAAAAAGTAGGAAATAACATTTCAGCTCTGCAAAGCAGCTCCACTTGTGCTCAGTATGTAGCCCAGCAAAATAAAAATGGATGAAAAAAAGTTGTGCCCTTTTTCCATAGAATATTGAGGCTCATAAAAGGCACAGCAGAGCCTAATGAATATGATATGCTTGTTGCTCTGTGTTTCTCATTGGCCAATCATAATGATTCGTCCAGGTGGTTTGCCATTAGAAGTCTCCCACCTATTTGCAGTCTCAGTTTTAGTTTCATCAACGGGGTTGGAAAGAAAAAAAAAAAAACTAAATTTGGATGTGAGAAGTACTTTTGCTGGGCCACATAACTGAGTACCTGTAGACCCAAAATAGCCAACCCAAGAGCAGCAGACGCAACCCAAGATTTTGGACGCAAATGGGGGGACCTCCAGGAGAAAGGAAAACAAACCCAATTGCTGATTTGAACGTTGTGCACAAGTTACATTCTCTTAGTAGAACCCAGGATGATGGGTACTAGGTGACATGGCAGAACCAACCGTTGGAATGCCCCTGACGAGGGATGTGGTGGTAGTTGATCGCTTTTCACCTTCTTCCCCCCTTCCCCCAAACTTTTCTCATTAGCTTTTGCTTTCATGGTTTTCAAACTCATCACTCCTTCCTCTGGAAACAAACATTACAAGAAGAAACCTAACTCTCCAAGTGTTTTGTCTTGCTCAGAAGTAACTGGTGGTGCCGGTGGTTCTGCTTCCTTTGGCTTGAGATTTTCTCTGCATTTCTGCACATCATGGGTGCCCTCCATTATCATTTTGATAATATGATCAATTCTACACATTGTGCATGCCTTCCTTACCAAATTTTTTTGGAAAATATGAGTCTTCCCTTGGAACTTTTGTTTATTCTAGGAAAAGTGAATTTACCTGGCTAGATGTCTTGGCGTCAAACTTGGCAATCTCATCAGTTTCCTCATGGAGCTTTTGACAGTGATCAATTGTTGTTTCTGGGTCCTATTTTCATTGTTTGCATTAGCATTTGGCTCTTAACATGCGTTGGATCTTCCTGCACCCATATCTTGCCCCTGCCTTGCACATTTTATAGAAAGACACTCAATGTGAAACTTTGGCTGCTTTTGAGGATTAGAGCTTCACCTCTTGTGCACAAATTCCCGTGTTTTTCAATCTTTTGACTTCCTATTCTATCACGAGTACCATGTACAGACCCTCTCCTGAAGCCAAGACAAAGTTCTGGAAAAAGGGAGAATGCTTCACGTACAATTTGTGAAGAAAAGAAGTTTCTATGTTCCAATGACCTATTCTTCAAAAAGCAGGCAGAAACCTGCCAAGATTTGAGACCTTGGGGGGTGTCCTCTTCCATCTGCATTGCTCAGAATTAAGGCAAACTCAATATTTGTGACACAACCCTAAAAGGCTGGGAATTGGACCTACCTGTCATCACCTCATCACATGCTGTCATTCTGGGTGGAAATCCTTGTGTGAAATCAAGTGCAGCCCATGGCTGTTAGAGGGGCACACAGGCTTTGACCAATTGTGAGATGATGTCCATTGAGAAAATGCCTCCTCATGGAGGTGACACAGAAATAAGAGCAAGGTAGAAATTGCTGAAAAACTTTGAATTGAACTCTTGGGTCTGTGACTGAAACTACTCTTCAAGAAGCATTCAAGGTTATGCTTGAGCAAACCAGAACATTGGAGAGGAGACCTGCATCTGAAGCTCAGAGTCACAAGATGCATCTTTGGAGCAAGCTGGGACTCACAATATTGGAGATGCCTTGAGCATGGATAAAGATCATGGGATGGAGTTCCCAAATGCTTTGGGAACATATATATCGAAGGGGGTACGAGGAGTGAAGGATGATTGTCAAAGATTCCGGCTTGAAATGCAAATGTTAAAAGAGAAAGCTGAGGACACCAGAAAGAGAGAAGCTGAAGTAGAAGGAATGGCTAACAGAGTGAAGAGGCGACTGATGGAGGAGCTGGATGTAGTTGCCCACAGAAATTTGGATACTCTAACGCAGCCAAGCCAGATAGCACAACCCAGCACAACAGAGAGAGAGGACTTAGAATATGTCCTGGGAGGTGGCAATTCTGGGGCTGCCTCTTTCAACTGCTCTGCAATACGTAGGAGAAATCCATGTGCCCATGGCCAACAATTTTCTAGGGAGGAATCTGTGGGGAAAAAAGGCCCACAGAAGAAGTTGAAAGATCACAAGATCAATACCTCAGCTTCAGATTCATCTCCATGCACTGTATCCTCTCTCCCTTCATTTCCTTCGATAGGCTGCAGCCAGAGATTGTACAAAACAGCTTTTGCTGCAGCAGAATATTGCACTCCTGTGCACCCTCTCCATCACCAATTACACCTGGGAAGCACTTTGGAGCCTGACAGTGAAGTGTCTAAGGGTCAGTATCATCCCAACAGCACGAACACCAAATACAGCAACAACGGGGGCCATGAGTCTACTGGTCTCCCTTCTCCAAACTCCACTGCTATTGTATTGCCCACACCTCTATTAAATCACAATCTTTCACGATCTCATGAACTAGGCCCTCAATGCAACACTCAACTCAAGCTGTATTGCAATCAACATGTCAGCAGGTCGCCTCTCTCCAAATCAACTCTATGTCACCTGGCAGATACTCATCAGCAAGTGGGTATGATGATTCCTGGAGGAGACTGTGCTATAGTTGTCGATCACCCACAAGAAGATGATGAGGAGAAGGAAGTAAATCAAAACAGAAAAATGGGGCAGAAGTTCCTCATCTCAACATCTCATGAGAATCAGAGCAGGCAAAGTTTGAATCATTGGATGACTGGGGCAAGTATTCCTCCCACTCCTCCTTTGTGCCCAACACTCAAAAAAATGCAATGCTGTCATCTAGGTGAGTTAAAAAATGTGATTCTTTTGTCAATCTCTAACCATTACAAAGAAAGAAATTGCAGGGTGTTTCTCTGGATGCATATGGAGAAAAGATGGCCCACACCCAGAGACTGATGGGTGAACTCAAAGGTTCAGTGGAGGGATTCAAGATCAGAATAGAGGTAGAAAGCGAGGGTTGGAGGGGAAGGATGGAAGTATTGAAGAATGAGTTGCAAGCCTTGAGGAGGGAACAGGAGTGTGGAATTGCAGAGGCGAAGTGCAGCATCCAGAAGGAAGTCAAAGGCAAGCTTGGAGAGTTGATGGCTGCTACTGCTGCTGCTGCACAAGAGAGAATGAACAGAGAGAAGGAACAGGTTTGTTGAGTTCCTCAGTGAGATCTCTCTCTTTCTCTACAGACAGAAGAATCCACTTGATGTAGGATCATGTTTTCTCACATGCAGAGAGCTCAAGGTTTTGCAATTTTTCATAAGCTTTATATTCTTCATTGTTCAGGTGCAGGCACTGGTGGACGAGAGGATAGAGAAACGGTTGAATGAGAAGGATCTGGTCATGACCGAGATGAAGAGCAACATGCGTCTTTTGTGGGCTGAGGTTGAAGCTCTGAACAAGGGCAGAGATCATCTGCAAGAGCATGTGAACCATCTCACCAAAGTCGCCAAGCTTGCCAAAGAAAATGCCAACCGTGAGCAAGACATTCTCAAATCGGAAAATGGATTTCTGCGCAGGCAGCTGCAGTCCTTCAAAAGCAATGCTGGCTGCATCAGCAGTCAGGTCTGCTCACCAACTACACCTTCTTCCAGATCCTGCAAGCTGAAGCGTTGCTAAGCTTTGCGTGTTCATCTCTCCTTGTTGAATTGTGCCTTTGCAGGTGAATTCTGAAACAGAGAGAGGTAACTTATTATTGCAAACGGTGGAGAAGCTCAAATACGAAGGCGCTGATCTGAAGCTTGAGATGAAGGACCTCAAGAAAGTTGAAAAGGCAGTGAAGGTAGAAAGCTCTCTATACCTTCTTCTTCTTCTTCCTTGTGCTCTCTGGTGTGTACACAGATTCTTCCAAATTTGCAGCCGATTTTGGCTGTTGTTGTTGTAGTGTGATGTTTTGCAGAATGCATATAGATTGTGTCCCTAAGACTCAAAAATCGACGATCTCATTTTGAGTTTTTTTTCAGGTGGAACTCGAGAGTGTGAGAAAGCTTGTATCTAAGATGCAAGAGGACAGTGAAGAACTGGAGAGGGAGAGAGGCAGTAGGCGAGTGGAAGGTGTCCGGGAGAGACTTCTCATTATGGAGAAAGTGGAGAGTCTGTCGCACCTGTATCTAGGAGGCTTGGAGGAGGTTCGTGCTGATGTCTTCAATGTGAAGCTTAGTTGCCGTGACCGCGTTGATAAATTGGAAGATCAATGGAAAGAGTTTCCGCAGCAACAGCAGGAGATTGCTGCTGCCTCCGGAGATGAACTTGGACTCGTGCCTCAGCAAGTAAGTTGCATCACTCTCCCCTTCAGCTTCAGGACCCTATGAAAAACATGTCTCGTGGTAGGACGATGCCAAAGAAAGCAACGTATGGATTCCATAGCAGTAATGATCTCGATTTGAATCTTTGCGAGTTTGTTTGAGATGCTCAGGTTCTTCGTATCTATGTGGAGAACCTGCACGATGTAGATTTCCATAGCAATAATGCTACCGATCTGAGTTTCTGCGAATTTGTTTGAGATGCTCAGGTTCTTCGTGACGATCTGGAGAACCTGCACGACATAGATTTCGATAGCAATAATGATCTCGATCTGAATCTTTGCGATTTTGTTTGAGAGGCTCAAGGGCATCTTGATGATCTGGAGAACCTGCGCAACGATATAGATTTCCATAACAGTAATGATATCGATCTGAATTTCTGCGAGGTTGTTTGAGATGCTCATCAGGTGCTTCTAGACGATCTGGAGAATCTGAGAAGTGAGATGGGACGAATAGTGGAGACGGAACGCAGCATCCTTCAACAAGCACTTGAGAGGGAGAGTGGATCCATACGTCGCCAACTAAAGGATGCCTGCATTGATATCAAGTGTGAAATGATGAACGTAGTCAAAGCAGAGGTGAAGAAGCGCTTGCAAAAATCACGAGATAAAACGCTGGCAATGACCGTTTCTGTGAAGCAAGAGATTAAAGATTTGAAGCTTGAACTAAGTGTGGCAGCAGCAGGGGTAAGTTACATGAAAGCCTTCTCTGCTCGAATCTTTCGACTTTTGCCACAGTTCATGATCCAATGAGTGACTGCCCTTGTGAGAAGAGGCATCATCATCATCACAATAACATTTTCTCAGGTTGAATTGGTTCAAGAAAATTTGCATTTGATGCTTAACAGAAAGAAGGTCCAGAAGGTTTGCCAAGAGCTTTGTCAGTTATAGAAAAACACAAGCAAGTGGCAGCTAAGGCAGCTGCAGATGCCACCATATCAGCGACAAAAGCAGCAAACTTCCTTACTGAAATGTTGGGATCATTCAGCATGGAGATTGCAAATACACGATGGAACAGCTTGCAGCTTCAGGTTGGAATTTGCATAAAATCCTCTAAGAATACAGCAGTGCTGAACTTCAGGTCTGCTGCTGTTTTTGCATGATGATGCTCCTCAAATAAAAAAGAGACAACATTTCTCAGGTTACAAAATTCTGGATGTTTGAACCACATGTCCTGGTCCATGCATGATCCAGGAGAATCTGGCAACTGAGAGAGACATGGCAGCTGCTGCTGCTGCTGAGGCCATCAAAGTCAGCAAGGAGCTTGCAAAGGTGAAAGAACATTCACTGATTGCTGTTGCAGAAGCCCAAAACAAAAACCAGGAGGTGCAACAGTGTCTTGAGCGAGAGACCTCAAAACTCCTGAATGCAATGTTAGCTGTGCACAAAGAAAAACATGTGGCATCACTTGCTGCTTCAGAAGCTTCTGCATCTGCACTCAGGGCCCAACAAGTTTTGGCTGAGCTTCTGGGTTCCTTCAACTCAGAAATGGCAAAAGCTCAGAAGCTAACCATGCAGCTGCAGGTACATGTGTAATTTGCAGCTTAGTCATTTGAACTGTTGCTGTGAAACTTGTGAAGAAAATCATCCTCATCATGGAATTATGTGTGCACACTGATGATAAAGCAGGAGGGTTTGGAGAGAGAGAAGGATAGCTTGGAGCATGAGCGAGAGTTGGCAATACAGCACACCCACGAAGTCCAAAACCACTTCGGCAATGAACTTGAATTTGCAATTGCTGGATGGCGACATACAATGAATGCTGAGGTTGCCAAAGCCAAAGATATCACCCAGGAACTTCAGGAAGAGAAGAGATGGGTGTCTTCCACACTAAAGCAGCAGCAATCTCTCATGCCTAATTTGATGACTATCAGTCACCAAATGCATGAGGACATGACTTGCAACATCTCCAAGGTAAACTGGCACCATACCTGAGGTGAAAGATGCTTCTGTGCTTGCTAATGCTTCCCCCTGGATTAGATATTGAGAACAGTCTCAGAACTCTAGTAGCATTTTTGTGTCCAGTGTCACTGCAAATGGTTAAATACAGACTGCATGCAGATGGAGGACACCCTCAACACTCTCTCCCAAACAGTGGAACAAATACAAGAATCACAAAATCACCTGAATACCGAGAAAAAATGGTGCCTGGGTGTTATCCAGGAAGAAATTGAACAGCAAGAGAGAGACTGGAAAGTTGAGCTCACTCAGCTAAATCAGGTCAGCTCTTTCTTGTCTAAGAAATTGGATAGGATGGGATTGAAAAAAAGATATCTGAATTTGTGGCATTTCCATGTCCAGACTTGATCAAGTAGTTTTCTGGAATTATGGCCAAACCTCATCTTGCAGGTGGTGCACATGCTGGAGAAGAGTATAAATGATTCAGCAGTTGATCAGTCAGACATTGCAAAGAAGATAGAGAAATTGGAAGGCACGCAGATTGACTTGGTCCATTTGTGTGAGGAAGTGCGTATTAGCACTGATGAGCTTGCAAAGTCTGCTGCCATTTGGTACCCTAAGTATGAAGCAGCTGCATGTATTGTCAGTGAGCTCTCTTTCAAGTTGGAGCAAACAGACGAGAAAATACGAGGAATCTATTGTGATGAAAACCTTCTGCAGCACATGGCACAGTTTGCAGAGTCAAAGGTACAGGGGCTAAAAGATATGGTGTCAAGCTCGGTCTTAGCACAATGCCGACCACAACTTCAAAACATACTTGAACAGGTTGAGAATGAGAACCTTGCCCATCGCCAGGTAAACTTACATACTTGTGGCATATATACATGCAACTGCTCTGTTTTTCACTATCCTTTTTCCAACCTAGAAATATTGCCTCTTATAATCACTGCAACTTGTTGAGAATGGGTTTACCTCTGTTCTGTGCAGGCACTAGACATGTTATCAGATCGAGTGAAGGGGCTGGAGACTGTTGTTGGGTCCACCAATTGGCCCTCTCTGAATGTGAAGCATTCTAAGAAAATACCCAGGGATGAAACCATAGACAGCAATGAGCACTCTGTGAGGAGCTTGAACCAAGCTGTTCAGGTGTTGCAAAGGTCCAGAAAGCTCAACCATCCCTTAAGATGCTAACCTTCTAAGAGCGTGATGAAACCCATTTCTCATACCTGTGTGGCTAGCATTTTATCAGTTTCCTACTGCAACAAGAAGTGAGTAACAAGTGAGTGGATAAACTGCAGACGAGTAGAGTTACTGGCATTGGATCACAATGGTGTGTCGGTGGCACGCACAGAGCTGACAATGGATTCCAAATTTGATTCCAAATTTGTTGGACTGGAGACCCGTATTGAGCATGTGGCATCTGCAACCTTTTCAAATTTCCGGTAGGGTCTTTTATCTTCTGCCTTAAAGTCAAAACATGAATACGAGTACTCCATACAACATAATCAGTTTTGAAGAAGTCTCTCTAGCTATACACTGATAAACAACCAGCAGTTTTGTTTTGACATACCTCTGGTTTTGGACAGTGTGTTGGATGAAAAAATTTTACAGACCACACTGGGAGTGCAATCTGCTATAGCTGGAGCAGCTATGGCAGACAGCAAGTGTGGTGCTCTGGGTGCTGAGCTTGTCAAGGTATTTCGCATGCTGGCTTCCTGTAATAAAACAAGCCTGCTGCAAAAGATGAAAGATCTGGCCCCAGATTGTCAGAATGGAGAGCATAGAAGGCGGCTTTCACCAACTTCCAGAACCTGTAAGGACGGCCATATTTCTTGTGCCCATTCTCCTACTTGCAGAAGCAGTGGTCACACTCAATTTCCATCAATGACAAACAGAGACAATCAATTGCCACCTATGGGAACAAATGCTGGAAATACATCAGCACAAGCATTTGACAAAAGAGGGATACTAGCTGCCCAGTGCAAAGATACAGTTCTACCAAAAAGAGTGAAGTCTTCTGAGATGAGGAAAACTATCAAACAACAAAAGAGAGGTGGAGCAGACGGAAGGCAATCCAGTGCATCAGAACAAGGAGGGAGCCCCAGGAAGGAAAGGTGGACTATTACTCAACAGTATCTTGAAGAGACTGACAATGACAAGTCTCACAATCTACAGAATCAGGCACTTAGCATCATCGAGAAGCATAGGCAAGGTGCTGAACCTGGCCTAAATGGCCACCTCACAATCAGAAAAACACAGGAGGGCTCAGGAAAAAACAATCAAAGAACTGACATCCACTTGGAGGCCGGACATGTGCATGTGAATGTTAGTCACCATTCAGCTATTGTGCATCATCGTCAGCAAAGAGAGGAGACTTGATTGCAGTGCAAGTGTAGAGATACTAAAAACTGACGGATTTTACAACCCCTGCATGCAAGTGGAGGGGAAAGAACTCTCTCCAAACTCTCTCACTTGCTGGAGGACAAGGAGTTTCATGCCTGGATTCAGACACATGGATGAATCTCAACGGAGGTAACTAGTTAAACCCTAATCTGCATTGTATGAACAGTTCACTGACATGATTCTCACAAATTCATAGAGTTTATGCTTGCACGATGGTGAGGCGTTTGCTGAGATGGTCAACACCCACAGCAAAACATGCAACCAGCAATTTGGGGGAAAACTAGAAGATCCCAGATCTTAACAGCTTTCCTGTGTGTCCACAGATTGGTGTTTGATTGGAACAAGACCAAATCAAACTGACCGATGTTGAAGCTACTGACTACAGTCACTGGACAAGGCGGAGAAATTAGTAAGGAATTCTCATTTGGCTGGAAATGTACATCCAGAAAATGGAAATCTCCCAGGATTGGTGCTAAAAATGAGTTGCATGTAGAAGTAAATGGAGATGAATTAGGTAGAGCCATACCCCAAGACATGGATCAAAACTGCTGTTGGGAGATGTCGAGACAGGATGGAAAGCATGGAGTTACCACATCCTACTTTGTCTCCATTCTTCAACAATGGGGGAGGAATCTCACATCACAAGACTGCTCAGCTGCCATAACACAAACATATGGAGTACAAACAGCACCACTTGAAAGCTTGAGCAATGCATCAAGAAAACCCATGTCAGGAGTTCAAGAATGTTCTCATGCTTCAATTCTCATGTCCAAAGCTCAAACCAGAGCTTCATCTCCTTACTCTGTCCATTATGTGACAGAGCTCCAGGCATATATGCTGGTCAGAAACCCTGCTTGAGACTACCCAAAGGCAGAACATTATCCAGCAGTGGGACAGCCGCTGAGTGAACTGCAATCCCAGATATTGTTAAATCATACTTTGTAAACTCATTGAAAATCTGAAATCTGATTTGGGGCAATTCATCTCTAACAAATTACCAACCTACAGATGAGACTTAAGAATCATAACGATGCAACATTGAGATCATATTACTAGGGTCTTTTTGTAACATGACACTTTTTGTACCATAACATTTGGTTCATAATTTTCCAATGATACAATCAACAAAGACAAGAGACAGCTTTGACAATGTTCTTTCTATGGAAGAATTTGTCAAAGCTTTAAAACAATCAGTTAAAAGTCCTTACCACAACAGTACTATGATGAGGATGCAGAGGATGACAGAGATTGTCACTAGATCTTGTTCCTCACTTAAAAATTAAGACTGTTCCTGGACAGTTATGGCTTCCAATTTGAAGCAACTTGAGAAAAGGAACCGTGAATGTATTTCAAGGTCTGATGTCCTTTTCTCTGCAACTTCCACTTGGTTTTCAAATATGGTGAATATTCTGCACATGTTCTCTTGAATCTACGCGTAACATTCAATAGTCCCCAATTTGCTACTCCCTCTGTGAAGAGATATGTGAACAAAACCTAGAAGAGAGTGGTATTAAATCATGTCTCTGAAGAAAGCTCCAATGCTTGCTGGCAATTATTATCATTACCACCAGGTTGACAAAAAGCTTGGAAAGTGATGAAGAACTCACAATTGGCACTGAAGATTTTCGGGAAAGCAAGTAAAGGATCAGAAGTTGAGATGGTTGAAGCAGCAATTGGTCCTCTTCCATTGAAGTTGGCTTGTTGACTCCATCATGGTTCCTAACATGAATCAAGGATGAAGACATACAGTGGCAACAAAAGAGTCCATCCAGTCCTTTGTGTGAGGCACTTTTGCAAGTGGAGGGCCTAATCACAAAGTCTCAGGCAGTTTTGCAAGCAAAGGTCCTGATTACGAAGTATCTATCCTTGTTAACTGTTCAAATGCACTGACATTTTGTACTCTTATCAAAATATGCAAAAACTCCATTATAAATGCATGCTTTACTCTATCCCCATGAGGATAGATCAAATAATATAGCACTGCAATCAACAGCTGCTAGTTGTACATAACACAGCTAGCTACAAAGAATCCTGATTACGAAACAACATGTATAAATCTAACAGGCTAACTTTAACTCTCAATAAGGCCTCTAAGGCAGTATGTTCCAATCAAGAACCAAGTGACCAGCAGGCCCACAAATATAGACCAAGCTATGAGAAAGGGCCACCCTGTCATAACCAGACCAAGAATTAAAACCATGACAAATGGAGCGTAAGTACGAACCAAAGCCCAATAGCTCACATATTGACCTTTGAAAAACACAAGGGCTAATACATTGACAATATTCCACTTGATGGAGCCTCTGTATGCCATTCTATTGAGTGCATTTGCCACAAATGAGTGGCAGTTACAAGTGAAGAGATTGTACAGCTTGTTCTGATAATTGCGCATTGTTGTTTCCACCCCATCATCCCATGATATGGCAGTTCCTTTGTCTGTGTGTCGAAAAGGATCAGAGCATGTATGCCCTGACAGATGTGGAGGAAAACAGCACTGCAAGTCCAGATATGCACATGATCAATGACAAAAGAAGGATAACAAAAATAGCATTTGAAAGCTGAACAACAATGACATTGGGGTGAAATGTTGAAAAATAGGCAAAGCATACCTATGGCAGACAACCTCTGATTCATTTAAAAGAGGTAATTATTGGGGATCCTTGCAAGAAAACCATCAAGCTCATGGTTTCGCAGGACAATGAATTGAACAAAATTGACCAGAGGCATCCCCTGCACAATGGGTTTACAACTCAAGAATGTGCTTGATAAAAAAGGCATTCTTCTCTTGAAGTCTCTTGAGAAACCCTAAAAATTTAGATGCTGACCTTCTCTGGGTTGAGGCGCAAGTATTTGGCTGTAGAACCAAATGCGAAGTTGTCAACATTTACAAAGCAGGGCCCTGCAAAATCAAGAATGACACCATCTTCGCGACAAATGCCCACATGACCTATGAAAGGGACCAGCCATGCAACGATTGGCAGTGGTGTCCAGACCAAGCAGCATGGAAAGCGCGCCTTCTTGATGTCAATGTGAGATACATCAGGTTCTCCCACTCTTAAAACCTGTGCACAACACAAATACATATCTCTGAGAATGCAGAGAAGATACCACAATAACAACACATTGAAGGTAGGCATCATGTCAATTCCAGCAAAACCCAAAACTGAATTGACAAGAATGATGTGCACTTCTATCCTTATGCGGACCACTCACAAAGTAGCAGACCATCACCTTCATCATGAAGAATAAGTTGCAGTCCTAACCTTATGAGTATCACTCACAACATACCAGACTATCACCTTCATGAACAGCAGTGACTTTAACTGCCTTGCTCAATCCAAACACACATGATTCAGTAGATATGGACTGAACATCACTATATCTTCCAGAATTTCCACTGCTTGTGCAGACCACCTTCCATTCCCACTTCTGATTTGTTACTTGCTGTTGGTAGTTGACACAGGACAATTGATAGTAGCTGTGGGTAATTGAGCTACTACAACTTCAGATAATGCAACCAGAAGGAAGAAGAAATGGGAAGGAAAACAGAAGGAACTAAGAACTAGCTCAAGTATCAATTTCCCAGTACTCTTGCAATAATAAACTTTTGTCAGGTTTACAATCACCAGCATATTAGCTTGTTTAGCTTGTTGTGCGACATACCTCTTTTTCCTCATTTGCCACAAGCACCACATCCTCATCCACTCCAGCATCTGACATTTGGTGATTCTACCACCTCCTGTTGTTGGACAATTGCTTACCAGTGATTCAATCCAATTGCTTGTTGCTCCTCCCTTCAATCAAGAATGTACTTAAAAACCCAACAAACACAAAACTGATAAGATCCCTGTAAGAGAAGGCAATGAAGTCAGATCCAAAAACTTCCAAGGAAACACTTTGTTCCAAGGAAACTAGCTCTTTTTGTTATGTGCTTTCATAGGGTTTGCTATGGAAGCATATCTGTCTCCATGCAGTAAAAGCTCCATCCTTTTTTGGATTACAGAGATGATTGATAGATAACTAGGCAGCATTACAAAGAGAGATTTGCAAAGAAAATTGCAGCTGAAGAAAAAACATGAGAGAGGGAGAGATAGAGACCTGAGCAATATGGCAAATTGCTTGAAAAGCAGAGGTTTGGATGGCCAGCTTCACTGATCAGCAATGTGCTCTTCCCCTCACATGCATGTGCTCCAAGCCCTCCTTCAAAGAAGCAATGCTTCAACTCTTAAGAGGTTTCCTCAGAGAGACTCCAAATCGAACCTGTTCGTCCGTTGTTCCACAAACACAAAACAGTTAGTGACTGACCCGCTCCAACACTTCTCTTTCACCATCCCTACAGGTATTTCAAAGACTCACAAAAGCTCACACGGGGAGATTGCGATTGCTAGCTATAATCCAACACAAGCTCGCTCTCACTGCTTGCGTTCTCTAATAGATCTTCACAACTACCCTTCCTTTCTTCACAATCGACTTCTCCTTCTTCTTCTTCTTATCGTTAGATTCTTCCTTTCAGACAAGGGACTCGTCGTAGCAATGATCTCCTCTCCCCTCAGACAACAATAACACTGATCTCATACTTGCCTCTCTTCTCTCAGCAGAAGAAAGATCCCTGGATGCATCATCTCTCTTCAGACAATAACAACACCGATCTCATACTTGCCTCTCTTCTCTCCACACAGCAGAAGAAGAGAGATCCCTGGCTGGATCAACTTCCATCAGACAACAATAGCGCTGATCTCACACTTGCCTCTCTTCTCTCCATACAGCAGAAGAAGAAAGATCCCTGGCTGGATCAACTTCCATCAGACAACAATAGCGCTGATCTCACACTTGCCTCTCTTCTCTCCACACAGCAGAAGAAGAAAGATCCTTGGCTAGTTAGCAATGCAGCAGCCGAGCGGAAGAACAACAGAGAGAAGAACAGAAGAACGCCGACCTGAAAAGATTTGCTTACCTCGGTCGCAATACCTGCCGCAATAGCAATGATGTTAAGGACGAATTACATGTTTCGTTTGCTTTTGCGGTGAAGAATCTCTGTCGCAAAACAAAATCGGTGTTGCGATCGAGAGGTAAAGGAGGAAAAAAAAATTCAGACAAGAAACCCCACGGGACGACGGTCCACACCCGCGGCGGCAGCTTCGGTCTGTCTCTCTCTGTCGTCCTGTGTACTTTATCGATACTCTTGCCCTGTTCATAGGGGGGTGGGGGGGTCGAGGGTTGGCTGGTGGTGGTGGTCCTCCTGAGCCTTCCCCCGCGCGCGCATGGACCAAGCTTGCTTGCGGGGAGATTGGTGGTGGCTATGGAGGAAGAAGCGCACTTGGAGGACGATCTAGCAACGCGCGCAACAACAACAACAACAACAGCAGCAGCAGCGGCTGCGTCATCGACGACAACGCTCTCGAGTGCGTGCAGGAGAATTTTCCGCGGCCTTTCGTCGTACACTTTGTGCCTCTCGCGATTGCAATCGAGTCGAGACGACGACGACGACGACACCACTATTATATCGTGGCGACCGCGACGACGCCTCTCGCGCTCTTCTGCTGTGACGGCTTGGAGAAGAAGGAGAAGAAGAAGAATATCTAGTACCAGGCTGTCCTCGGTGAGACGATCGCGTTGTTAGCGTGCTTTGGAGCGAAGCTTGTTGTGCAGGTGCCAGGGGCATAGGATCTCGATCTCTCCGACAAGCGACAACACAAGCAGAAGAAGAAGAATAGGCGGTGTTGTTCCTCATCAGTTGAGCTTCTGTACCATCGGCTTTGGCCGCTTGGAAACTCTCTCTCTCTCTCTCTCTGTCTCTCTCTCTGTGGCGGCGGCGTGTTCGTTCACTCAGGGAGATTGAGACTGCTGTCTAGGTACGGGGATGCCCTGGGGTTTGTGATTACAGAAGAGAAGAGTTCGGTTTGCTTGTCTTCGGCATGATGAAGGCTAATAAGCAGTTCTTTGACAAGGCTGTAGACGTCAACGACAAAAAGGAACTGCCAGAGGAAGAGTCTTCCGACGAGGAGGGAGTAGGAGACTCCGAAGAGGACGAGGACGTAGATGACGCCAACGGCGGCCATGGCGTTGATGTGAATGGCAACCACTACCAAGGACCAAGAGGAGGAGGAGACTCGAAGGTGATTGTCCTGGAAGAAGATGATGTTGACGACAATGACGAAGGCGAAGAAGAGGACGAAGAAGGCGAAGGGGAAGAGGAAAGAGAAGACGACGACGATGACGATGGAGAAGGAAACGACGAGTCGGAGGACGAGGAAGACGAGGGCGCCGGCAGCTACCAAGAGGAAGAAGCCGTTGCAGCAGGTGCTCATGGCAGACGAGGAGCTCCTCCCCCTTCTCACGTCAATGATAGAAATGGCTCAGAAGATGACGACGAGGTTGAAGACGACGATGACGAAGACAATAATAATGTGGAGGTGCACGACGTCGAAGAAGAAGAGAGCGAAGACGATGAAGAAGAAGAACAAGCTCTAGGTGATGAAGAAGATGACGAAGGTGAAGTTTCAACGTCTATTCTCTCTCCGTCTCTCTCTCCTGAAAATCGAGAAGAAGAAAGTGAAGAGCCGTTGCTGTTGATGAGAAAAACTCTCGCTCCTCTTTTGTTGGTTTAAGGAAAAAAAAACACAGGATCATTCTTGTAGGTTTGAGGTTCTTCTAGAGACTTTGCTGCTGCAGGAGGCATCTGTTATTGTGTTGTTGTTTCCCTCTCTGAAAGCTGCAGCTTTGATGATTCTTCTTCTTCTCCGCAGAGCATGCAACCGGGGGGGCGCTTGTGAGCGCAGAGGGCGAACTGGATGTTCAAGAACATGATGAGAACGAGGAAGATGATGATACTGGAGAGCTTGGAGAAGACGAGGAAGACGAGGAAGCAGAAGACGACGAGGTGGACGAAGACGATGAGGATGACCATGGGAAAGATGAGGTATGTGACACTCTTCTGTGGCTTGAGAGGGTCTGGCTTCTCTGGGCAGATGCAGAAGACTGTTGTTCTTGTCCATGTTGGACAAGCCTGATTCTTACCCCGACGAGCTTCACATGAAGCACAGCAGCAGCCTGGTGCAGGGTTTGGGCATGTTCTTCTGCCCTCCCATCCATCGAGTTCTTGCTTAGAGGTTCTGGATGTTTTGTGCAGGTGTATTTTCCTCAATTTAACCTCTTCTGTGTGTACCTATTTCTTTGCAGGAGGATGATGAAGAGGAGGAGGACTATGGCACAGAGTATCTTGTGCAACAACCAGTAGGTCGGCCAGAAGAGGCTGCTGAAGGAGCCAGTGATGTTGAACCAGGTGAAGGTGAGGAAGAGGATGATGAAGATGAAGATGAATTTGAAGATGAAGAAGAGGAGGATGTTGTTGAAGAGGTTGTGAAGGAATCAACCTTGATCAAAGGGAAACGGAGTAGGGAGGAGGACGATGGAGAAAAACAGGGACGACCACTTAAGCGCTAACTGTCTGACTGGGTTGTTGGATAGAGAGAGCAGAGCATTGTTTATTCCAGTCTTGCAGTTTCTAGTCTCTAATGGGTTGTGGGAGCCATGGAGCATTGTTGTCATCTCTTGGGATATCCAGAGCTGTGAGAGCAGAGTGTTGTTTATTCCAGTCTTGCAGTTTCAAGTCTGTAACGGTTGTGGGAGCCATGGAGCAAATGCTGTTGTCTCTTGGGATGATATCCAGAGCTGTGTTTTTAGTTATAGCTCTGAAAAGGAAGTGTGCGTGTTTGGAAGAATACTAGGAGCTGCTGCTACACAGAGCAGATGTTGGAAAAGAATGGGCAGTTTTGCACATGAACAAGGGTTTGAAGACTTCTGCTTATCTCTAAGTCTCCATACTCATCAAAACTGCAATTTGTAAAGTTGCTTTAAGCTTTTGGGGTTTCAACAATTCCTATCTTTTGAGGGTGGTGACTGTTTTGAGTGTGGCAGTTCTGGGAGTGATGGAGTCACTGCTATTCATGATGAAGAAGGTGATGGTCTGACACTTTGTGAGCGACTCTCATAAGGTTATGACTGGCACTCATTGTCATGTTACCTTCAAATTGTCATTGTGCAGATTTTTCTGCAATTTCATAGATATGATGAGGCAGTTTGGAGTTTGTGTTCCATGTTGTGGTGACTCCAACTGCCCCACTTGTAGGTGAGAGTTGGAAACAACCATGCCACCTTTCTGAGGAGGGGGGGGCTGCTTCACTCCATTCCTGATGCAATAGAGAGATTCTGGGTGAGTGCATCATCACTACAGTGCTGCTGCGTATTATCAGTCCAGTAGTCAAGTAGCCGTGGATTTGTCTGGATGAAACATAAGCTGAGGATAATTATTGCTGACCAATTCTGCAAATTCTGGTGTACTACAGGTTCACCTGATGCAGGGGAAATCAAAGTGAGAACAATCTGCAAAGTGTGCTTACATTTTCATTGCCTTTGAGCTTCCTCTATGAGGGAAGTTTCTTCATAGGTCATGCTCATTGGATGGAAACCAGGTAAATCTTCTACCTCATGACTAGGCATGACAGAGATCACACACCCATAATGGGACGCTTCTCTAAGATGACAGGATTTTGATGGTATATGTTGCAGCAGCTTAAATGAGGATACTCTTTATTACCTCTATGTGTCTTGAGTGCTAGCCAACATCATGATGGAGTTTTCTTGTTGCTTTGGAAAATGCAACAGAAACTTGGGAGGCAGATTTTGTAAATAATTGTTTGCCTGAAAATTGGAGCAGATTTTTGTGTACTCATCTACACCCACCAACCAGGGGGAGCTGATGGAATCACGGGGAGAAATGGCAGCTAGTTCCTGCCCCTCCTTCATTATGAAAGTGATGGTCTGATACATTATGTCAGTCACAAGGTGATGATCCACTTGCATGCTTGTCATGATTTTTTGGTGTGGCTACAACTGGCACAATGTGTACAATCGAAGAGTTATTGTGGAGTTTTCTCTGGAATCTCATAAATATTTCAGCTATGGGGGGAGGAGGGGCTAATCAGTGAAGTAAGAGAGACTTGAACATACAAAACAATTTCCCATCTTGCAATGCAATTTGCATAAGTGAAAGAAACCAACAGGACTTCTTTGGATGTGATAGAGCACAATGGTTGAGTAACCTTTACTGACCTGAGTGTTCCTCTGCTTGAGTGGCTCTCTTTCTCCCTTGAACAGAACCCTACTTCAGAGTGTATGTGAAGTTTCTTGTTTAGAGAAAAGCCCACCCCTTGTTGAGTAATTACCCCCATAGTGTGAAGCCCTCCCAGAAATCTGCTAGTTTGTTTTGAGGGCATGCTATCATGTGGAAGAGTGTGTGTATTTGCTGCTCTATATGGTGGGCTCTTCCACTCATACAGAGGGCAATATGATAAAGTTGATAGCCCCTTTGTATGAGCAGAAGACCCTACTGTATGGGGGCAGCACATCTTGGCCATTTGTAAAGCTCAATCTGACAGTCAAGCTTTATGAACGGTAATGTCCTCAGAATGGGGCATGCCTTAAAGGCAGGCTGGCATGAGGCATTCAGAATGCCCTGCTCCAACGGCATAGGGTTTCATAATGCCCCACTCCAAGGGTGTTGCCCTACACACAGCATGATGCTGAATTGAGAACTTCAATGATGCTTGCTGGTTGTTTTGCTTCTACTGTTCCCAAGGAAGCAACAACCGACAGTAGAAGCAAAGTGCTTCTACTGTTGGTAGCAAAGGAATTAGGAATATCTGTGAAGGATTAGTGTTCTAGATAGTCAGATGCACTACTGTATTTAGTCCTCAATCAGTCATTTGACAGATACCAAATGGCTTTGTCTCCCAAATGGTTTTTTGCGTGTTGCAATTCTCTTCTGAGCTCCAAACCAGAGATGTATCAGTTTTTCCACTGAAGTCTTCAATTCTTGGATCTGCTGTTGTCTGCCTCCTGTCCATATGTGAAAAAGAGATCAAAGGGGCATGAATCTACAAGCAATTGAACAATGGTGCTTCATCTGCACAAGACATGTACAGCATAATGGAATGGAGTTTAATTGCCAACATTACAAGCAATGAGCATTGGATTCAAGGTATGTAATGTTCAATCTTAGGAAGCATTGTCAGTCTGTTTATTAGGCTCAAGAGCTTGTTGAAAGCAAGAGTTGTGTACAACTTTGACACTTGATTGAGAAATGCTCCCATGTTGTGGTGGGTGGTGGGTGGGGCACAGTCGTATGTAATCTGAACAACACGAGATGAATCTTGGAACTCTTTTGAGAATTGGCATATTTGATGTTGTTGTTTTCTGCTAAACTTGGGTTCAAGAAAGCATTCAAGAACTACTGTGAGTGCAAGATTTCTGCATTTCCATGATGAATGCTCAAATCATGAACTCAGCAAACACAGAAAACAGCCCCGAACCACATCACTCAACTGTAAAACCACTGTCAATTCTTACATTTCAAAACCCTGAACATTTTGAAAGTCAGTTTAGGGTTTAGGATTGTCACAACGCATTTGAGGCTCTGAGCACTTAAGTATTCACAAAACCCCAATGAGGCTCACATTGCTGTGGACAAATCTCAAAACCGGACAAAGCCATATACAAGAGATGGGCAGACCTTGGACTTAAAGACCCTACCCTTCTGTTGTGCAAGAAATCATGGATGTCTGAACATTTCAAAGGCTAAACTTGGACCAAACTTGGACCCTTTTCATCCACAAACAAAATCATGAAAGTTTGAAGATTTGGAGATGGTATGAGTCCCTTCTCGAACACAAAAAAGGTCTTGAAGATTTGGGTAGTTTAAGATTAGACCCTTGTTTTGCACTAAAAATCATGCAAGTTTTAAGATTTGAAGACTGTAAGATTAGACTGTTCCTTTTGCACAAAAATCATGTAAGTTTGAAGATTTGAATAGAGCAAGATTCAACTCTTCTCTGGCACAAAACAATCTGGAAGTTTGAAGATTTCAAAGACTGTAAGATTTTCACCCTTCTCTTGAACCAAAAAATCATGAAAGTTTGAAGATTGGAAAGACCAATCCAATAAGGATGATGATTTCAGGTTCTCTTAGCAAAAATCCATAAGAAAAGGTACACTTTACTTCTTCTACACAACAATTTATTTCATGATATAAATCACCATACACAAAGCCAAAAAGAAAAAAAAAAAAGAAAAAAAAAGGAAATCCAATACTAAGATAATAGAAAGATATGTTACAATGATAGAGACACAAAACAAAAGCAAAATGGTTGAAGGTTTTTGTTTTTCTATTGAGTTTTTTTTTTTGGGTTGTTTTCTAAAGACACCTAAAGGTCACATAGAAAGTGTTGTTAAAGGGAGTGTTTGTTGGGTAGGGGAAAGGGGAGTGTGGTGCACATTTAAAATTAAAAAAAAAACCCATCAAAGATACAATATATGTTGTCCATATATATTGTCCGTGTTAAAGAAGGACCTTTATTTCTTTATGATAACAACTAGTGAAGAGCCAAAAAAATAAAAGACAAAAAAAAGAAAGTAAGTATGAATTTGACCTAAAAAAAAAAAGAAAACACAAGAGGGCTTCAAAATTTCATACTTCCCTCCAAATTTGTTGTTGTCATAAGTTCAAACAAACTCCTCTAGAGTCAAAGCAAAGTGAATCATTTTTGCTTCTGCATTCAGAATCCCTGGGGGAACTACATTCTCTCTCTCTCTCTCTCTCTCTCTCATCAGTTTCTATATTACTTGTAACACTTGTGGACTCAAAAGACAAAGAAAGTAGTAGAGGTTTGGGCAAAGCTCCTCCTCTTCAGCAGCACAGCACAGCAGCTTTTTTTCAAATTGAAGTGCCCGGGTGCCCTTTTTTTGGATGTTAAAACTTCATGAGATGATGATAATAGTGGATGAAAAACCTTTTTTTTTTTGGGTCCCCTCTCTTTCCCAAAAGATAACATTAGAATTTAAAAACTCATTCTCTTTCTCTCTCTCTCTCTCTCTTTTGTCTTGACTCTCACTCCCAAAAAACTAACATCAACATTTGGAAACTCATATGTGATTGGCAGTTTTGTTCTCTTGTTCTCTTTGTTGCCTCAAATTCCAAAAGACGGGGTATTTTGTGTAGGGTAAAGCTCCAAAAGGTTGGGTCACTCCCAAAATAAGGGGCTTAAGACAAGGAGGTAGCTGAATGCAGGCCTGCAATTTGGGAATGTTTGCTCGTCAAGCACAACTCGAGTGGTATCATGAAACCTAAAACATTTGGAGATCACAAGGTGTAGGAAAAGCAGGGTTCTTACTCTTGTTCCTTAAGATTGGGATGGATCTTGTGCTTATGATTAGGCATAAGATTGCTCATCTTATGCCTATGAATAGGCCTAAGATCCCTCTCACTCTTAAGGAGTAGGTGTAAGAGAAGAGGAGAATTCATGGACTTAAGGTGGTGCCCTCCAAAAGGCTCTAGGAAATCATTTCTAAGTGATTTTCATATTATATATGAGTTTTATAAGAAGAAGCCCAACTTGTGTGGCATTACTTGTGTGACTCTCCATTTTTCCAATACTTGCTCCTCCTAAGTAAGGCTTGCTTCCCATTTGGGTTTTGGATTAGAGTCATCTATTTTGTTCCTTTCAAGGCAAAACAAATCTCATCTTTTGGGTCATCATTATCAACCCCATTTTGACTAGGTATTTGTTTGGTGTATTGTGCTTTGTGCTTTTATTTGAAGTTTCTTAAATGGGCTACACTATGGGTAACTCATTTAGGGCATTTCTATTTTTTTTTGTCAATTGCAAGAATTATTGTTTGAAATTGGATTTGGGGCATTATCAACTTTTTGCATTCAAAATTTCTATTCCTAATAAATGTCATATATTTTATGTTTCATCTAATGTGTATTTGATGATGGCCACTCCAATATGTAGAGAGATAATTTAGTGCCATATCATGTGTGTATTTTTAGGGTTTTGATTAGCAATTGTCATGAAACTTAAGTAATTCATTAAATCTTGCCTTACCTTTTCTTGCGATGTTATTTACTAAATGTACTTGTGGATTTGGTTTTGCCCTAAATCTTTGTTGCCAAACAAACCCATTGAAATGCATCAACTTTCATTGTAGCATAACCATAGCCTTTTCTTTCATAATCAATAATTGAATTGAAGGCAAAATCTGATATCAAGGGTAAGAAGTAATACTAAAAGTGGGACAATCCTCTTGATTTCCATTTCAAAATGTGATTAAAAATTTGATGCCTTGGTTTGTAACTTAGACAAAACCTT
>Ga0116227_10000550_pt1 | contig 74156 bp, 76 predicted proteins | sample S1TSphgellanicum_FD_89693 | JGI IMG/M metagenome (GOLD analysis project Ga0116227, IMG submission 89693) | Host-associated microbial communities from peat moss isolated from Minnesota, USA - S1T2_Fb - Sphagnum magellanicum MG | ecosystem: Host-associated > Plants > Peat moss > Unclassified... | reverse complement strand
GCCAGGCCGTAGAGGTACTGCAGGTCAAGAAAGGGCAGTACCTGGTCCTGCGTGCGCCCGGCCATGCGCGCGGCCAGGTCCTGCCAGCGTGTGCCGACATCCACGCCGCAGCATTCGAGCCGTGCCAGCAGGGACACGGCGCCGACCTGGTCCTGCGAGTAGTCCGGCGCCACGCCCCAGACCCGGGTGTCGTAGACCTGCAGGGCTTCTTCGTGGCGCTCCAGCTCCAGCAGGAACAGCGCCAGATGCCACCAGTTGTGGGTCAGCATGAAGGAGTTCAGGCCCGTCCAGCTGCCGCTCATGTCCTGCAGGAAGGCCAGCCCTTCGTCGATGCGGCCCTCGGTCAGCATCACGTGCGCCAGCGCGTGGTGGGCCCAGGGCTCCTTGTGGCGCATGGCGATGGCACGGCGCGCGCTGTCCTCGGCCTGGCGCAGCAGGTGGCACTGTTCCCAGCCGAAAGCCGCCATGCCGTGCAGGTAGGGTACGTCCGCCGCTGCGGGCAGCGCCGCCAGCGCCAGGCGCAGCATGGCCGGCGCGTCACCGCGGTTGAAGGCGTGGTACTGCCCCAGCTTGATCGAGACCAGGTCGCGCGGGAATGCGTGCGCCTGCTCCTCGTGCAGGGCCAGGGCACGCGGCACGTCGCCCGCGACCCAGGCAGCCACGGCGGCGATGAAGCGCCGTTCCCGCGGTGTGGCCTGCGCGGCAGCCTGGGCCCGAGCCAGAAAGGGGCGGGCGGCCGGCGGGCCATCGCGCGACTCGGCAAACATGTGCAGCGCAGCGGCGTAGGCCTGTACCAGCGGGCTGCCATGGTCGTCGGCGGCCGCCAGCAGTCCGGCCGCGCGGGCCTCGCAGGCGATGAAGCCTTCCACGAAGTCGTTGACCGCCGGCAGGCTGGACGGGTCGGCCAGGGTCAGCGGATTGCCGAGGCTGTCGGTCAGGGGGCGGTGCAGGGCCATGTCCCCATTGTGCAGTGCGGTGCGGGGCGGTGACTGCGGCGAGCTGCACGGCGTGCGCCTGCTATCGATGGCGTAGCGGAAAGCCCAGGGCAGGAAAGGGCGGGCCCTTGATTTCGGCATGGGACCGGTCGCCTGGACCGTGGCGGCCCTGGCCGGCGCGGTGTTGGCCGTACACGACGACTGGGCCGTGCTTACAACAAAAACCGCCATATCCCGGCATCCAATGGTAACTTCGCCGCGCGCCCAAGGGTTATCCCTGGTTTTTCAGCTGTCAGCGGGTTCTTGTTTTTCATGTCGTTCTCGATTCGTCGCGCCTTCGTTCCGGCGCCTGGCCTTTCCTTGGGCGCGGCCCATTCCCCTTTCTTCACCCACCAGGTATCCCGTTGGATGGTTCGGGCGGCGCTGGCTACCGCGACAAGCTGCCTGCTGGCCGGCTGTGGCGGTGGAGGGGGTGATGGCGCTCCCGCGCAGGGCACCACGGCGGCCAGCGCCACCCCGAGCCCGCCTGCGGCCACCGGCAGTGCATCGTCAGGCGGCACAGGTGCGACAGGCGGTACAAGCGGTGCAGGTGGCACGGCCACCATCCCCGCCGCCGATAGCACGCAGACCCCCCGTACCAGCCTGCAGGCCGCGGTGCTGCAGGTGCTGCAGGACGAGCGCCAGCGATGCGGCTTCAGCCTGCTGGCGGCCAGTACGGCGCTGGACAGCGCCGCTGCCCGCCACGCGGCCTATCTGGCACGCGACATCTCCAATGGAGTCAAGGGCGCCCACACCGAAACGCCAGGGACCGATGGCTTCACCGGCGACACGCCGCTGGCCCGCGCCGTGGCGGCCGGCTATCCGGCCAGCGCGGTCAACGAGACCTTCGCGCACAGCAGCCTGGCGAGCGGCAGCAGCACGCGGGCGAGCACGCCGGCACCGACCGACCGCGTGGTGTCGCACACCAAGTTCCTGCTCTCTACCGTCTACCACATGTACACCCTGCTCGCGCCGCGGCGCGATCTGGGCGTGGGCTATGCCGAGCAGGAGGGCAGCAGCGCGTTCACCCAGGTCACCGTGATGGAGCTGGGCATTCCCAGCGGCAGCGCCAACCTGGCGCAGGCCGAGGACCTGCTGACCTACCCGTGCGACGGCACGACCGCCGCGCGCGCGAGCTTCGTCCCCTCCACCGAAACCCCCAATCCCCTGCCCGGTGTGGGCGATGCCGCCGTGGGCACGCCGATCTACCTGCGCGCGCCCGCGGGCAAGACGCTGGTACTGCGCAGCGGCAGCATCACCGGCCCCGACGGGGCCGCCGTTGCCCTCACGGTGCTGAACGCCGCCAACGACCCGGTGCAGTGGCTGACCGCCGCGCAGGTGTTCGTCATCCCCCAGCAGGCCCTGACCAAGGGGGCGACCTACAAGGTCGAGCTTGCCGGCACCGTCGACGGGACGGCCTTCCTGCGGCGCTTCGCGTTCGTGCCGGCCTGACCTGCGCCGCGGCTCCGGGCGAGCTCCGGGGCAGGAGAAGGTCCCCGCAATGAAAAAACCCCGCCGCTGCCCAGGGGCGTCGGCGGGGTTGCATCGCGGGCGCGTGCCCTGCGGATTTAGACGCTTGCCAGCGCGGCGTTGAACGTCGCGCTCGGGCGCATCGCCGCGGCCTTCTTGGCCTCGTCGGGCAGGAAGTAGCCGCCGATGTCGACCGGCTTGCCTTGCACCGCCTTCAGTTCGTCCACGATCTTCTGCTCGTTCTCGCTCAGCGTCTTGGCCAGCGGGGCGAAGCGCGCCTGCAGTTCCTTGTCATCCGTCTGGGCCGCCAGGGCCTGGGCCCAGTACAGCGCCAGGTAGAAGTGGCTGCCGCGGTTGTCCAGCTCGCCGGTGCGGGCCGACGGGCCCTTGTTGTTGTCAAGCAGGGTGCCGGTGGCCGCATCCAGGGTCTTGGCCAGGATCTGCGCCTTCTTGTTGCCGGTCTTGATGCCCACGTCTTCCAGCGACACGGCCAGTGCCAGGAACTCGCCCAGCGAATCCCAGCGCAGGTGGTTCTCTTCCACCAGCTGCTTGACGTGCTTGGGAGCCGAACCGCCGGCGCCCGTCTCGTACATGCCGCCGCCGGCCATCAGCGGGACGATGGACAGCATCTTGGCGCTGGTGCCCAGTTCCATGATGGGGAACAGGTCGGTCAGGTAGTCGCGCAGGATGTTGCCGGTGACCGAGATGGTGTCCAGGCCGCGGATCACGCGCTCGAGCGTGTAGCGCATGGCGCGCACCTGCGACATGATCTGGATGTCCAGGCCCGTGGTGTCGTGGTCCTTCAGGTAGGTCTCCACCTTCTTGATGACCTCGGCTTCGTGCGGGCGGTACGGGTCGAGCCAGAACACCGCGGGCATGCCGGAGTTGCGGGCGCGCGTGACGGCCAGCTTGACCCAGTCACGGATCGGGGCGTCCTTGACCTGGCACATGCGCCAGATGTCGCCCTGTTCGACGTTCTGCGATAGCAGCACTTCTCCGGTGGCCAGGTCGACGATGTTGGCCACGCCGTCCTCGGCGATCTCGAAGGTCTTGTCGTGCGAGCCGTACTCTTCGGCCTTCTGCGCCATCAGGCCCACGTTGGGCACGGTGCCCATGGTGCGCGGGTCGAAGTTGCCGTTGGTCTTGCAGAAGTTGATGACTTCCTGGTAGATGCGGGCAAAGGTGCTTTCGGGGATGACGGCCTTGGTGTCCTGCGGCTTGCCGTTGGCGTCCCACATCTTGCCGCCAATGCGGATCATGGCCGGCATGGAGGCGTCGACGATCACGTCGTTGGGCGCGTGCAGGTTGGAGATGCCCTTGGCCGAGTCCACCATGGCCAGCGACGGGCGGTGCTCGTGGCAGGCGTGCAGGTCACGGATGATCTCTTCCTTCTTGGTCGAAGGCAGGGTCTCGATCTTCTCGTAGAGGTTGACCAGGCCGTTGTTGACGTTGACGCCCAGCTCCTCGAACAGCTTGCCGTGCTTCTCGAACGCTTCCTTGTAGAAGATCTTGACGGCGTGGCCGAACACGATCGGGTGCGAGACCTTCATCATGGTGGCCTTGACGTGCAGCGACAGCATCACGCCGGTCTTGCGCGCGTCCTCGAACTGCTCTTCATAGAAGTCGCACAGCGCCTTCTTGCTCATGAACATGCTGTCGATGATCTCGCCGGCCTTCAGCGCGACCTTGGGCTTGAGCACGATGGTCTTGCCGCTCTTGGTGACCAGCTCCATCTTGACGTCGCGCGCGCCGTCCAGCGTCATGGACTTCTCGCCATGGTAGAAGTCGCCGTGCTTCATGTGCGCCACATGGGTGCGCGAGGCCATGCTCCACTCGCCCATGCTGTGCGGGTGCTTGCGCGCGTAGTTCTTGACGGCGGCGGGTGCGCGGCGATCCGAGTTGCCTTCGCGCAGCACCGGGTTCACGGCACTGCCCAGGGCCTTGGAATAGCGGGCCAGCACGTCCTTGTCCTCGTCCGTCTTGGGATCTTCCGGGAAGTCGGGAATGTTGTAGCCGCGGCCCTGCAGTTCGCGGATGGCCGCCACCAGCTGGGGCACCGAGGCGCTGATGTTGGGCAGCTTGATGATGTTGGTGTCGGGCGACTGGGTGAGCCGGCCGAGCTCGGCCAGGTTGTCCGGCACGCGCTGCTCCGGCGTCAGGCGGTCCGGGAACTCCGCCAGGATCCGCGCTGCGACCGAGATGTCACTGGTGACAACGTCAATGCCCGCCGGGGCCGCGAACGTCTGGATGACGGGAAGCAGGGACGCCGTCGCCAGCAGCGGCGCCTCGTCCGTCAGGGTGTAGATGATGGTGGATTTTCCGGTGGCCATTGTCGACTTCTGGTGCAGTGAAGAAAGGTGAATAAATCGCTGGCGGCGAACGGGATCTGGCCGCTCGCGCAACCCGCAACTTTAGCGAGTCCACGCAAGGAGCAGCCAAAGACCGTGGGCGGCTGGGCGTCCTGATACGGATGTGCCTTCCACCGGCCCACGCCGTCGGGTTGCCTCGCCGTGCCGCAGCACCGTTTTCGGCTTCCTGCCCCGTGATCCGATGGAATGCAAAACCGCATGAGCCCCGCTCGGGCAACCGGATCCGGAGGCTGGAGGCCACCGGAGTCCCGTGCCGTTGCGGGGCTGTGAAGCGCCATTTTCTTCCATCCGCTGAGGGGTCGTTTTGCACTGTGACACCCGCGGTCATAAATTGATAGCTGCAAGCCAAGGCTGCGCCTTGGCTTACGCCACTTTTCTTCAAAATATGACGGGGTGAAATCCGATCTGCGCGCGTGGCTTTGGCCGCGCCAGCGCAGGACGCGGGCCGCCGCGGATGGCGATCCTGCTAGGCAGCGCCCGGTTCCGGCCAGGGCCGCTGCGGGTCGCGGATCAGCTCGAAGGCGCGCGCCACCTGCAGCACGCCCAGGTCGTCGAAGCGCGGGCCGGCAATCTGCAGACCCACGGGCAGGCCGGCGCGGGTGTAGCCGCAGTTGATCGAGGCGGCCGGCTGTTCCGACATGTTGAAGGGCACGGTGAAGCCGATGTGCTCCAGTGGGTGCAGCGGGTCGTTGGTGGGCGAAGGCAGGGCGGCATCGAACGCGGGCATCGGTGCCGTGGGCGAGACGACGTAGTCGTACGCGGCGCAGGCGCGCACCGTGGCGACGCGGGTCAGGTGGAACTGGTGGTAGGCCAGGTAGAGCTCGGCGCCGTCCATGCCGGCGGCGCTGTCGGCCCAGGCCTGGATGTAGGGCAGCACGCGGGCGCGGCGCTCGGCCGGCAGGCCGGACATGTCCACGTGGGAGCGCATGCGCCAGAAGCGGTCCATGCCGTCCAGCATCGCCTGGGTCATGAAGGGCGCCATGGGCTCGACGATGGCGCCGGCGCGCTCCAGCAGCAGCGCGGCGCGCTCGACCGCCTCGCGCACCTCGGTTTCCACCGGCAGGCCGCAGCCGGCGTCCATCAGCAGGCCGATGCGCAGGCCGCGCAGTTTCTCCACGCCGGCGTCGAAGCCGTCCCAGGCAATGTCCTGCGGCGGCAGGCTCATGGTGTCGCGCGCATCGGGCCGCGACAGCACCTGCATCAACAGGGCGGAGTCGGCCACGCTGCGGGTCATGGGGCCGGCGGCGCGGCCCATGGTCGGCGGGTCGATCGGGACGCGGCCCAGGCTGGGCTTGAGCGAGAAGATGCCGCACCAGCCTGCCGGCAGGCGCAGCGAGCCGCCGATGTCGGTGCCCAGGTGCAGCGGCCCGTAGCCAGCGGCCGCCGCGGCGCCCGCGCCGGCGCTGGAGCCGCCCGGGCCCTTGTCCAGGTCCCACGGGTTGCGCGTGAGCGCATGGAAGGACGACAGCCCGGAGGACAGCATGCCGAAGTCGGGCATGGTGGTCTTGCTGACGATGACCGCGCCGGCCTCGCGCAGGCGCGCCGCCGGGGGGGCATCGGCCGCGGCCGGTACCAGCGCCGTGGCGGCGGTGCCCAGCGGCAGCGGGTCGCCCTGCGTGGCGATGTTTTCCTTGATGGTGGCCGGCACGCCATCGAGCGGGCCCAGCGCCGTGCCGCTGCGCCAGCGCGCTTCCGATGCGCGGGCCTGGGCCAGTGCAGCCTCGGGGCGCAGCAGGTAGGTGGCCTGCAGCTGCGGCTCCCAGCGTTCGATGCGCTCGAGCACCGCCTGCGTTACCTCGACCGGCGACAGCGCGCCGCTGCGGTAGGCCGCGCCCAGCGCGCTGGCCGGTAGTTGGTGCAGCTCCTGGCTGGGGGAGCCGGTACTAGCGTCCATTCAATTCTCCAGGGCGCCAGGCATCATCCGCAGCGCATACAACAAAAGGACGCCAAAGGCCGCGGAGCAGGCCACGCGCGAACATCCGCGGAACCGGCTTTGCCGGGCCGCAGGGTGTGCCCCCTGCAAGGGGTTTGGCGAAGCGACACGAAGTGCGCGAAGCCTGGGGGGGTGTCATTTCAAGCCCAGGACATCGCCGACAAATCGTTGACAAAAATCGGCATGTCCTTCCACACGCCCCTGAGGTTCTTGCCCGCCACGGTGATCCACTGTGGCTGGTAGAGCCAGGCGCTGGCCGCGTCCTCGGCCAGCAGGCGCTGGGCGTCGCCGAGCAGCCTGGCGCGCTCGCGGATGTCGCCGGTGTTCTTGATCCTGTCGTACAGGGCGTCGAACTTCGCCGACTTGTAGCCCCAGTAGTAGTCCGGCTTGGCATAGTTGCCAAGGTCGAAGGGCTCGACGTGCGAAATGATGCTGAGGTCGTAGTTCTTGTTGCCGTAGGTGCCGGAGAGCCACTGCGCCCACTCCACGTTCTGCAGCCGGGCGGTGATGCCGACCTTGGCCAACTGGGCCGCCAGGATCTCGCCGCCCTGGCGCGAATACGGCGTGGGCGGCAAGGTCACCACCAATTCCAGCGGCGTCTTGACGCCGGCCTCGGCCAGCTGCTTCCGGGCCTTGTCCGGGTCGTAGGGGTTGATGCCGGTGGTGTCGACGTAGCCCAGCGCGCCCGGCACGTAGTGGCTGCCGATCGGCACGCCATAGCCGTCGGCCGCGCCCTCGATCATGGCCTTGCGGTCGATGGCGGCATAGATGGCGCGGCGCACGCGCACGTCGTCCAGCGGCTTCTTCGCGTTGTTGATGGCGACCATGGTCTTGGCGCGCGAGCCGCCCACCAGCACCTGGAAGCGCGGGTTGCCCTGGAACTGCGGCGCGCCGCGCGGCGCGAAGCGGGCGAACACGTCCACGTCGCCGGCCAGCAGCGCCGCGGCCTGGGCCGCCGGGTCGCTGATGAAGCGGAAGGTGGCCTTCTTGATCTTGATCGCAGCAGGGGTGCGAAAGCCCTCCCAGGCCTCGAGCGTGAGCGACGAACCCCGGGCAAAGGCAGTCAGCCGGTACGGGCCCGTACCCACGGGCTTGGTGATGTTGCTCTCGGCGCTCTTGGGCTCGACGATGACCGAGGTCGCCTGGCCGAGCAGGAACGGGAAGTCCGGGTCGACCTCCTTGTTGAGCAGCACCACGGTGTAGTCGTCCACCACCTGCACCGACAGGTTCTGGAAGGTGCGCTTGTCCTTGTTGGTGCTCTTCTCGCTGGCGGCCCGCTCGAAGCTGAACTTGACCGACTGCGCGTTGAAGGGCTCGCCGTTCTGGAAGCTCACGCCCTTGCGCAGGTGGAAGGTGTAGGTCTTCAGGTCGGGCGAGACCTCCCAGCGCTCGGCCAGCAGCGGCGCCACGCTGCCGTCGCTGCCGATCTTGGTCAGGGTCTCGTAGATGTTGTAGAGCGTCACCTCGCCGATGGACGAGGCCGCCGCGGCGGTCGGGTCCAGGCCGGTCGGCTCCAGCGTCATGGCCAGGACCAGTGTGCCCTTGCGGCTCTGCGCCAGTGCCGCCAGCGGCGAGCCCGCGAGTGCGCCCAGGGCGGTGGAGGTAAGGACGGTGCGGCGGTTCGGCATGGTCGGGGGCTCCGGCAAAAACAGGAAGGAGAAGGGACGTTACCTCAACTCGGCGGGCTGCGCCGGCTCGGCGCGCGGCACCGCGGCCAGCAGTGCCTGGGTGTAGGGGTGCTCGGCATGGGTGAACAGCCGCTGCGGGGTACCGCGCTCGACCACCAGGCCACGGTGCAGCACGCAGACTTCGTCGCACAGGTGGTTGACCACGGCCAGGTCGTGGCTGATGAGCAGGTAGCTGATGCCGAACTCGCGCTGCAGGTCCTGCATCAGGTTGAGCACCTGGGCCTGCACCGATACGTCCAGCGCGCTCACCGGCTCGTCGGCGACGATGAGACTGGGCCGGGTGATGAGGGCGCGCGCAATCGCAATGCGCTGGCGCTGTCCGCCGGAGAACTCATGCGGGTACTTGGCCAGGTCGCTGGCGCGCAGGCCCACCGCCTCCAGCGCCGCGGCCGAGCGGCTGCGCTGCGCCGCGCGGTCCAGGCCCTCGAGCGCCTCCAGCGGCTCGGCCACGATGCGCTCCACGGTGCGGCGCGGGTCTAGCGAGCCATACGGGTCCTGGAACACCATCTGGAAGTCGCGCCGCGCGCGGCGCAGTTCGGCGCGCGGCAGCGCATGCAGGTCGCGGCCCCGCAGGCGCACGCTGCCGGCGCTGGGCGTGTCCAGGGCCATCACGATGCGCGCCAGCGTGGACTTGCCCGAGCCCGATTCGCCGACGATGCCCAGGCTCTTGCCGGCCTCGATGCGAAAGCTCACGCCATTGAGCGCGCGCACCTGCGGCGCCGGCCTGAACAGCGATGCGCGCGGCAGCGTGTAGTGGCGCACAAGGTCCGTGACCTCCAGCAGCGGCGCCGCTTCATTTTCTTGCTGAAAAGTGCCTGAAGCCCAGGTACCACCTTGGCTGCAAGCTATTGAATTTATAGCTTCATCCGTCACGCCGCGGCGACCTCCACGCCTATATCGTCCAGCCGCAGGCAGCGCACCACGTGCCCGTGCGGCAGCAGGGTGGCCGGCGGCGCGGTGCTGTGGCAGGCTTCCACCGTGTAGCGGCAGCGGCCCGCGAACGGGCAGCCGGGCGGCAGGTCGACCAGCTCGGGCACGCTGCCGGCAATGGTCGCCAGGCGGGTGCCGCGCGGCGCGCCCAGCGCCGGCCGTGCGGCGAACAGCCCGCGCGTATAGGGATGGGCGCGCGCGGCAAACACCGCGGCGGTCGGCCCGCTCTCCACCACGCTGCCGCCATACATAACCAGCATGCGCGATACGTTCTGCGCGATTACGCCCAGGTCGTGCGAGATCAGGATCAGCGCCATGCCCCGCTCTGCCACCAGCCCCTGGATCAGCTCCAGGATCTGCTTCTGGACGGTCACGTCCAGGGCGGTGGTCGGTTCGTCGGCGATCAGCAGGTCGGGCCCGCAGGCCAGCGCCATGGCAATGCCGATGCGCTGGCGCTGTCCGCCCGAGAACTGGTGCGGATAGGCGTCCAGCCGCGACGCCGCATCCGGAATGCCCACGCGCTCCAGCAGCGCCAGCGCTTCCTGCCGCGCCGCCGCGCGCGACAGCCCGCGGTGCAGGCGCAGCGGTTCGCCCACCTGGCGGGCAATGGTGTGCAGCGGGTTGAGCGCCGTCATAGGCTCCTGGAAGACCATGCCGATGCGGTTGCCACGGATGCTGCACATCGCGCGCTCGGGCAGGCCGACCAGCTCCTGCCCGTCGAAGCGGATGCTGCCCGTGACCTGTGCCGTGGACGGCAGCAATCCCATCAGCGACTGCACGGTGAGCGACTTGCCGCAGCCGGATTCCCCGACGATGCCCAGCGTCTGCCCGCGCTCCAGGGAAAAGCCGATGCCGCGCACCGCCTCGGCCGGGCCGCGCGGGGTCTGCAGGCGGATGCGCAGGCCGTTGACTTCGAGCAGGGCCATCTACCGTGCCCTGGCCAGTCGGGGGTCGAGCAGGTCGCGCAGCCCGTCGCCCAGCAGGTTCAGCCCCAGCACCGCCAGCGCAATCGCCATGCCCGGCCACACCGCCAGCAGCGGCTGCTGGAACATCAGCGTCTGCGCCTCGCTCAGCATGCGGCCCCACGAAGGCTGCGGCGGCTGCGTGCCCAGGCCCAGGTAGGAGAGCGCCGCCTCGGCCAGGATGGCGATGGCAAAGCGGATGGTGCTCTGCACGACCAGCACGGCCGAGATATTGGGCAGCACGTGCTGCAGCGTGATCGCCAGCGGCCCCTTGCCGCAGGCGCGCGCGGCCGCCACGTATTCGCGTGACCATATGGCATTGGCCGAGGCGCGCGTGATGCGCGCAAAGGTCGGGATGTTGTAGATGCCGATCGCCACGATGGCATTGACGATGCCCGGCCCGAAGGCCGCCGTCAGCATGATGGCCGACAGGATCGCCGGGAAGGCCAGCGAGAAGTCCGAAAGCCGCATGATGGCCTCTTCCACCCAGCCGCGCCGCGCCGAGGCCAGCAGCCCCAGCGCCGTGCCGACCACCAGGCCGATGCCCACGGCGATCACGCCCACCAGGATGGACGCGCGCGCACCCACCAGCAGCAGCGAGGCCACGTCGCGGCCGAACGCATCCGTGCCCAGCCAGTGCGCGGAAGAGGGGCCCTGCAGCTTGGCGGCCATGTCCATGTCATTGATCGGCCAGGGCGTCCACACATACGACAGTGCCGCCGCGAACACCAGCAGCAGCGTCAGCACGCCGCCCAGCACGAAGCTGCGATGCCGCAGCGCGCGCCGCCAGAAACCGGGCGCGGCCGGGGCTGCAGGGGCCAGGGGCAGGGAGGCGCTCATACGTCCCCCGCCTTGATACGGGGATCGATCACGGCATACAGCACGTCGACGATGAAGTTCACGATCACCACCATCGCCGCCAGCAGCATCACGCAGTTGCGCACCACGGCCAGGTCGCGGTTGCTGATGGCCTGGAAGATCAGGCGGCCCAGCCCCGGCAGGTAGAACACGTTCTCCACCACGATGGTGCCGGCCAGCAGTTCGGAGAACTGCATGCCCATCACCGTGACCACCGGGATCAGCGCATTGCGCAGCACATGGGTCCAGAGTACGGCGCGCTGCGTCACGCCCTTGGCGCGCGCGGTGCGCACGAAGTCCTCGCGCATCACCTCCAGCACGGCCGAGCGGGTGATGCGCGCCAGGATGGCGGCCTGCACGGCGGCCAGCGCCAGCGCGGGCAGCAGCAGGGCCTTCAGGCCTGGCAGCAGGCCCGCGTCCCAGCCATCGAAGCCGCCGGCGGAGAACCACTGCAGCTTCACCGAGAACACCAGGATCAGCAGGATGGCGAACCAGAAATTGGGAATGGCGACGCCGACCTGGGCCACGCCCATCAGGCCCACGTCGGCCAGGCCGTTGTGGCGCGCCGCTGCGGTCACCCCCACGGCCAGCGCCAGCACCGTGGTGAACAGCATGGCCAGCAGCGCCAGTGGCACGGTGAGCTGCAGCCGCTCCAGGATCAGGTCCAGCACCGGCGAGCCGTAGGCGTAGCTGTCGCCCAGGTGGCCGGTGAGCAGGCCGGCGATCCAGTGCCAGTAGCGCGTCCACGCGGGCTGGTCCAGGCCCAGCTTGCGGGCGAGGGCCGCCACCGCATCCGGCGCGGCGTCCGGCCCCAGCAGTATCTGGGCGGCATTGCCGGGAAGGATTTCCAGCACCAGGAACACCACGACCGAGGCGCCGACCAGCGTGGCGATCAGCGTGAGGAGGCGCTTGGCGAGGAAGACACTCATGGATCGTGGGCAGCGGGCCGGCCGCATCCGGTATCGGCAGAGGAAAGACCTTCTTTTGTGCAGTGCATTATGACCACATCCGCGCGGTGGCTGGGGCTTTGCGGCGGCGGGGATAATCGAGGCATGCACCGCCGCTTCCACGTTCGCCATTCGCCCCGGGCCGGAGGTGCGGCATGGCGTTGATGATCACGGACGAATGCATCAACTGCGACGTGTGCGAGCCCGAGTGCCCGAACGACGCGATCTACCCGGGCGAGAGCATCTACGAGATCGATCCGCAGCGCTGCACCGAGTGCGTCGGCCACTTCGACGAGCCGCAGTGCGTGCAGATCTGCCCGGTGGCCTGCATACCGGTCAACCCGGCGCACCGGGAAGACCGCGAAACCCTCTACCAGAAGTACCTGCGGCTGCAGGCGGCTTCCGGCACGATCTCAGATTAAAGGTCCGCTGGCCGCGGTGGCTTCGGCCGTGGTGGCTTGTCGGTGTGGACCATCATGGTGGCCTTCTCCATGTCGCCCGCCAGCATGGCCGGCACGGCCTTGAGCGAGCGGTCTATGCACTGCTCGATGGCAATGCGGTGGTCGGGCGAGGGCTTCTTCAGCACCCAGTGGATCACCTCGCTCTTCACACCCGGGTGGCCGATGCCCAGGCGCAGGCGCCAGTAGTCGGCGCTGCCCAGCTGTGCATGGATGTCGCGCAGCCCGTTGTGGCCGGCGTGGCTGCCACCGAGCTTGAGCTTGACCTGGCCCGGCACGATGTCCAGCTCGTCATGGGCGACCAGGATCTCGGACGGGGCGATCTTGAAGAAGCGCGCCAGCGCGGCCACCGACTTGCCCGAGGCGTTCATGAAGGTCAGCGGCTCCAGCAGCCAGACCGGCTGGCCGCCCACCGTGGTGCGTGCCATCAGGCCCCAGTAGCCTTTCTCGACGTTGAGCTGCAGCTTCCATTCGCGTGCGAGCGCATCGATCCACCAGAAGCCGGCGTTGTGGCGGGTCGCCTCGTAGTCCGGGCCTGGGTTGCCCAGGCCGACGAAGAGTTTGATCATGGGGCGGGATTATCTAGGGCCAATGAAAACGGCCCGCCGAAGCGGGCCGTCTGGCATGCAGGCGCGTCGTGCGACGGCTTACTTCTTGCCCTTGCCCTTGGCGGGCGCGGGGGCTGCGGCGGCAGCGTCGGCGGCCGGTGCGGCTTCTTCCTCGACACGCGGGGCAACGGCCGACACGATCACCGGGTTCACCTTGCCGTGGCTCACGAACTTCACGCCCTTGGGCAGCTTCAGGTCGTTGACGTGCAGGGTGGCAGCGTTCTTCAGGCCGGACAGGTCGACCTCGATGAACTCGGGCAGGTCGGAAGGCAGGCAGCTGACTTCGATCTCGTTCACCACGTGGGTGATGAGGTTGTGGCCCAGCTTGACGGCTTCGGACTCTTCTTCACCCTTGAAGTGGAGCGGCACCTTCATGTGCAGGCGGGTCTTGGCGTCAACGCGCTGGAAGCCGATGTGCAGCACCAGTTGCTTGAACGGGTGGTATTGCACGTCGCGCAGCAGAACCTTGCTGGTGGCGCCGGCGAGTTCCATCTCGAGGACGGAGGCGTGGAACGCTTCCTTCTTCAGGGCGTGCCACAGTGCGTTGTGGTCCAGCTCGATCAGCTGCGGCTGGCCTTCGCCACCGTAGACGATACCGGGCGTCTTGCCCGAGATGCGGAGACGGCGGCTCGCACCCGTGCCCTGCTTGGCGCGCTCAAAAGCGACGAATTTCATACTAACTCCTGTAGAAGCCGACCGCGACCAGTGCGGCTCCGATTGCAAAAAGGACCTTCACCAGGAAGGTCCGCGATGATCCCGGATCAGATCAGCTTGTCCTGCTCCGAGAAAAGACTCATCACCGACTCGCCGCGGGCGATGCGCTGGATCGTCTCGGCGATCAGCGGCGCCACGGACAGCTGGCGGATCTTGGCGCAGCCGCGCGCGTTGTCCGCGAGCGGGATGGTGTTGGTGACCACGACCTCGTCGAGCGCGGTGCCGCTGGCGATGCGCTCGAGCGCCGGGCCGGAGAACACCGGGTGCGTGCAGTACGCGTAGACCTTCTTGGCGCCGCGCTCCTTGAGCACCTCGGCAGCCTTCACCAGCGTGCCGGCGGTGTCGATCATGTCGTCCATGATCACGCAGTTGCGGCCGTCGATCTCGCCGATCACGTGCATGACTTCGCTCACGTTGGCCTTGGGCCGGCGCTTGTCGATGATGGCGAGGTCGCAGTTGAGCTGCTTGGCCAGTGCGCGCGCGCGCACCACGCCGCCGACGTCGGGCGAGACCACGATCAGGTCTTCGTAGTTCTTCTGGCGCAGGTCGCCCAGCAGCACCGGCGAGGCGTAGATGTTGTCGACCGGGATGTCGAAGAAGCCCTGGATCTGGTCGGCATGCAGGTCCATGGTCAGGACGTGCGACACACCCACGGTCTGCAGCAGGTTGGCCACGACCTTGGCCGAGATCGGCACGCGCGAGGAGCGCGGGCGGCGGTCCTGGCGGGCATAGCCGAAGTAGGGGATGACCGCACTGATGCGCTCGGCCGAAGAGCGCTTGAGCGCATCGACCATCACCAGCAATTCCATCAGGTTGTCGTTGGTCGGGGCACAGGTGGACTGCACCACGAACACGTCGCGCGCGCGGACGTTCTGGTTGATCTCTACGGTGATTTCGCCGTCGGAGAAGCGGCCGACCTGCGCGCTGCCAAGGGTGATGCCCAGGTGCGCTGCAATTTCGGTTGCCATGCCGGGATTGGCATTGCCGGTGAAAACGAGGAAGTCAGGGTGCTGAGCCTGCATGAGGGGTCCGGCGATCGTGGAAAAATTGCCTGGGCGTACCTTGACGGACGCATGAGTTTTGGCAGGGGAAGAAGGATTCGAACCTTCGCATGCCGGAATCAAAATCCGGTGCCTTAACCAGCTTGGCGACTCCCCTACACAGGTTGACAGCGCAAGCGCTGCCTACCCTTGACTTTGACTGGATGCCCACCCGGCCAGAGGATGGATGTCCAGATTGTCACACTGCCTGACCTGCCATGCGCCGGGCGCATCTTGCAAGTCTATATCGTGTGACGCTGCTGCAAACACGGCACTTCCAGAGCCCGTCATCCTGGCATTCAGTCCCTTGTCGGCAAGCCATCTAAGGGCTTGTGTGACAGCGGGGCAATGTGCCTCTGCTACGGGCTGCAGGACGTTTCGGCCAAAGCCGTAATGGTCTGCAGCGAAGCCTGCGATTCTAGCACTATCCAAATTGCGTTCCAAGGCCGGCGACAAAAAAATCGTCTTGGTTTCGATGCCGGCATCCGGCTTGACGACCACGAAACGCTGGCGGGGCAGCGTGGCGGGGCCCTCCAGCGGGGTAATGCATTCGCCCACGCCCTCCACCCAGGCGTTGCGACCGCGCAGGAAGAAAGGCACGTCTGCGCCAAGCGTCAGGCCGATGGCTTCCAGGCGTGCCAGCGGCAGGTGCAGGTCCCACAGCCGGTTGAGCGCCAGCAGGCAACTGGCTGCATCGGACGAGCCCCCGCCCATGCCGGCCTGGGCCGGGATCCGCTTGGCTACGCCGATGTGGGCGCCAAAGGCGACGCCTGTCGCCTGCTGCAATGCACGCGCCGCGCGCAGTACCAGGTCGTCGGCCGGCAGCGGCGTGGTCAGGTCTTCGCGGCTGAGCCTGCCATCGGTGCGGCGCTCGACATGCAGGGTGTCGCTCCAGTCGATCAGCATGAAGACCGACTGCAGCAGGTGATAGCCATCCGCGCGCCGGCCGTTGATGTGCAGGAACAGGTTGAGCTTGGCTGGCGCCGGTATGTCGTAGAGGGCGTGCATCAGCGTTCGAAGACCACCCGCAGCGTGGCCGTGGGCAGGGGATCGGTGCGGCGGGCGCTGATCCGTCCTTCGTCGTGCTGCCGCAGGTCGGGTTGCCAGCCGGGGACCGGCGTGGGCGTGCCGGCAAGCCAGTCGAACAGTGCCGCGATCGGGATGGCCGTGCCGGTGACCTGCGCCGCCAGCGCGTCGAGCGAGCCGAAACTGCGCTGGTCGTTGCCGTTGCGCAGCGTCGCGCTGCCCGGCGACCACTGCAGTACGGCCAGGGTGCTCCCGAGAGGGGAGAACAGGGAGAGCTCACCGGCCTCGGCGCGGCCGCGCAGCTCGAATGTGGCCGAGAACGACTGGGTTTCCGAACCGTCGACCTGTAGGGCCAGCCGGCCGCTCCAGCTGTCGGTTTTTGCACTGGAAACGCGACTTGCCGGCGCCAATGCCTGACATCCTGCTATAGAAATGGAAGCGAACGCCGCCAGTGCCAGGCAGGCCTGCCGGCGGCTGGCTGGAGGTGTCACGGCGTGACCCGCAGCCGCTTGAGCGTCTGCAGCAGCGTATCGTTCTGGGCGTTGAGCTGCAGGCCCTGCTTCCACACGGCCTTGGCGCGGTCCTGCTGGCCCAGGCTCCAGAGCACCTCCCCGAGATGGGCGGCGATCTCCGGATCGGGGCGGGACTTGAATGCGCCTTCCAGGATGCGTGCGGCTTCCTCGCGGTTGCCCGCACGGAATTCGACCCAGCCCAGGCTGTCGGTCACGAAGGGGTCGTCCGGCACGAACTCCAGCGCTTTCTTGATCAGCTCGCGCGCCTCGGGTAGCCGCAGGCCGCGGTCCGCAAGGGAATAGCCAAGTGCGTTGTAGGCGTGGTAGTAGTCGGGCTTCTGCTCGATGATCTGGCGCAGCAGGCGCTCCATCTCGTCCGGACGGCCGAGCTTCTCGGCGCTCATGGCGAGGTCGTAGCGCAGGTCGGCATCTTCCGGCGTCTTGGTCAGGCCTTGCGCGAGCAGCGTGTAGGCCTGCTGCTGCTGGTTGTTGTCGCGCAGCAGTTGCACTTCTGCCATGAGCTTGAGCCGCGCGTCGCTGGGCGCGCGCTCCGGAATCTGCTGGATCAGCCGGCGTGCTTCGGCCATGCGGCCCTGGCGGGCCAGCAGTGCGGCCTTGCGCGTCTGCACCGCAACCAGGGCCTGTGGACTGTCGATACGGTCCAGCCAGCTGTTGGCGGCCTGGAGGTCGCCGCGCTTCTCCGCGATCTGCGACATCAGCAGATAGGCCTGGGCCTGGCCCCGTGCCTGGGCTTCGTCCGGCTTGCCACCTTCGGGAACCTGGGCCCGCAGCAGGTCAAGATAGGTCTGGATCGACTGGCTTGCCTTGTCGTACTGGCTGTCCTCGACCTGCTGGGCGCCGATCAGCAGCCAGCCTTCCGGGAATTCAGGGTGCTCGACGGTCAGCAACTGCAGCTGCTGAGCGGCCTCGGCGTTGCGCTGGGCATCGGACAGCGCGCGGGCGTAGCCGAGCCTTAGCTCGGGCAGCGGCTTGCCGCTCGCCAGATAGCGTTGCACGATCGGCTCGGCCTGCGGCTCCTTGGGGTCCATCAGTTCCAGCGCGAGGATGGCCGGGCCTTCGGCGCCCGGCTCGAAGGCCTGAGCGCGCCGGGCCGCGTCCAGCGTGCCGGCGTTGTCACCGGCCGCCAGACGCATGCGGCCGATCGTCACCCAGGCCGCTGCGCCATCGGCCGGCACCGCAGGCTTCTGCAGGTCGCCGGACAGCGCGGCTTCCACCAGCTCGAGTGCCGCGCGTTTGTCGGTGACGCGCGCGTACAGCGGCGGGATGGCGGCATAGGTGGCAGCGCGTGAGCGCGGCTCGGTCAGCGCCAGCTCGCGGGCCAGCGGTTCGGCGGTTTCCGAGACCCGGTTGAGTGCGACGAGGATCTGCAGCACGTAGCGGTTGGCATCGCGGGAGGTCGGGCGCGCCTCCTTCCAGGCCCGTGCGGCCAGCAGGGCGGCATCGCCCGACTTCGCGCGCAGCGCCACCTCGATGGCGCGCTTGTACAGGTCGGGGTCATGGGTTTTGCGCGCGGCGTCCAGCAGCAACGCGAAGCCCGTGCCCGGATCGCCGGAGCCCACGTTCATCTCGCCCAGCAGGACCTCGTAGAGCAGCTCGGCATCGCGGCGCTCGGCATTGGCGGCGTCCGCGCTGTCCAGCCCTACGGGCTTGCGCTCGATCTGCTCCGCGGGTACCCGTGCCGATCCCGGGCCGATTGAGGGGACCGCCTGGGCATGGACGGTGGGGGCCGCCGCAGCGAGTGCGGCAAGCGCTGCAGCAATGGCCGCTGCGAGGCGAAGGGGCTTCATCGGCCCATAATAATTCAAGCCCCACGACCCGCGCCTGCGCGCTGGCGCGGCACTTACGAGTCTTTACGCCCTCTTCATCATCCTGCATGCCCGAGCTACCCGAAGTCGAAGTCACCCGCCTGAGCTTTGCCGAGCGCATCGCTGGCGCGCGCGTGCTGTCTGCACGTATCGGCAAGCCCCTGCGCTGGGCGCTGGACTGCGAGCCCGCCGAGCTGCAGGGGCGCCAGGTGCTGCAGGTGCGCCGGCGCGGCAAGTACCTGCTGCTGGAGCTTGATGCCGGCCTGCTGCTGGTGCATCTGGGCATGTCGGGCAGCCTGGCCTTTGCCGCCGAGCTGCCGCCGCCCGGCACGCACGACCACTTCGATCTGGTGACCGACCGTGGCACCTTGCGGCTGCACGATCCGCGCCGCTTCGGCGCGGTGGTGTTCGTGGCCGACGAGGCGGCGCCCACCGCGCAGAAGCTGCTGGGCCGGCTGGGCATGGAGCCGCTGGGCGAGGGGTTTGACCCCGAGCGCTTCTTCGAAGGACTGCGGCGCCGCAGCGCGCCGGTCAAGCAGGTCCTGCTGGCGGGTGACCTCGTCGTGGGCGTGGGCAACATCTACGCTTCCGAAGCCTTGTTTGCCGCCGGCATCCGGCCAACGGTGCCGGCGTCGCGCATTTCACGGCCCCGGGCCATGCGTCTCTGGACGGCCGTGCGCGACGTGCTGGCGCGCGCGGTCGCCACCGGCGGCAGCACGCTGCGCGATTTCTCCAGTGCCGAAGGCAAGACGGGCTACTTCCAGCTCGAGGCCATGGTGTACGGGCGTGCCGGCCAGCCGTGCCGGACCTGTGGCAGTTCCGTGCGGACCTTGCGGCAGGGACAGCGCTCGACCTTTTTCTGCCCCGTCTGCCAGAAGCCCTGACGGCGGGGGGCGATGCTATATTCATCGGCTTCACCCCACCCGCGCCCTTGACCTCCGATTTCACCGCCCAGCTTGACCGGCATGGCGCCTGGCGCATGGCCACGGCGCAGCGCCTGCGCGAGCTGGCGGCCTGGCTGACCCACCACGACCTGGCCGATGGGCCCGTGGCGTCCCGGCTGGAACAGACCGCCGACGGCCTGGGCCGCGACCGCCTCATGGTGGCTTTCGTGGCGGAATTCTCGCGTGGCAAGTCCGAGCTGATCAACGCGCTCTTTTTCGCCGGCCACGGCCGCCGCATAGTGCCTGCCAGTGCCGGACGCACCACCATGTGCCCGACCGAACTGGCTTTCGACCCGGATCTGGTGCCATGCGTGCGCTTGCTGCCGATAGAGACGCGGCTGGAGCCCCGGCCTTTGGCCGAATGGCGCGCGGCACCGGAGGCCTGGACGCAGTTGCCGCTCGACCTGAGCGATGCCGACCAGATGGCGCGTACGCTGGAAACCGTGGCCCAGGTGCGCCGCGTCTCGCAGGCCACGGCGCGCGGGCTGGGTTTCTGGAGTGACGAACTCGCCGACGAGAACCCGGTTCCGGGCTCGGACGGCCTGGTCGAGGTGCCGATGTGGCGCCACGCCCTGGTCAACATCGACCACCCGCTGCTCAGGCGCGGGCTGGTGGTGCTCGACACGCCGGGACTCAACGCCATCGGCGCCGAGCCCGAGCTGACAGTCAACCTGCTGGCCGAGGCCCATGCCACGGTCTTCCTGCTGGCGGCCGATGCCGGCGTGACCCGCTCCGACCTTGCCCTGTGGCGCGATCATCTGGCTCCCGCCGAAGGATCCCCGGATGCGGGCCATTCGCACCTGGTGGTGCTCAACAAGGTCGATGTGCTGTGGGATGACCTCAGCACGCCGCAGCACATCCAGGCGCAGACCGAGCGCCAGCGCACCGGCTCCGCCGCGCTGCTGGGCCTGTCGCCGGGACGGGTGATTCCGGTGTCTGCGCAGAAGGGGTTGCTGGCGCGTATCAAGGGCGATGACGCCTTGCTGCAGGCCAGTGGTCTGCCCCTGCTGGAGGAGGTGCTGGCGCACGGCATCGTGGAGCGCCGGCATTCCATCCTGCATGCGGCCGTGGCGGCGGGTGTGGCCCGCATGCGCACGGAGGCGGCGCGTCTGTTGACCATGCGCCGGCGCGAGATCGATGACCAGATGCTGGAATTGCGCAGCTTGCGTGGCAAGAACGCCAACGTGATCGCGGGCATGCGTCTGCGCGTCGAGCAGGAACAGCGCGAATTCGACGCCAGCGAAAAGCGTATCCGGGCCTTGCGTGCCGTGCATCAGCGCATGCGCCGCGAGGCCGTGGCCCTGCTGCGCGGCAACGGCGGCCAGCCGCGGGAGTTTGCCGTACTGTTGCAGGCTCTGGAGCGTCCCGGGATCAAGCTTGGCGCACGCCGCGCCTACGACGAGGCGTTTGCCGGCGTGGCGGCCCGCATTGCACAGGCACAGGATGCGGCGCGAGAGATCCAGGCCATGCTCGACGCAAGCTTCCGCCAGCTCAATGCCGAGCACGGCTTTTCGCTGCAGGCGGCTCCTGCGCCCACGCTGGGCCTGCAGGTGCGCGAGATCGAGGGTGTCGGGCAATCGCACGCGCACTATGCCGGCCTGGGCAACACCTTTCGCCTGTCCCAGCCCCAGTTTGCCGGCCGCCTGGTGCGGGCGCTGGCCAGCCGGGTGCAGGTGGTGCTTGACGACGCGGCTGCCGAGCTGGAGAACTGGAGCCGGACCGTGGCTGCGCCGGTCGATACGCAGTTGCGGGAGCGCCGCCAGGGCTTTGTACGGCGCATCGAAGCCATAGACCGTATACAGCAGGCGGCTTCGGGGCTGGGCGAGCGCATGGCCGAACTGCAGGCGCAGACTGCTGAGCTGGCTAGCCTGGAGACACAGGTGCAGGCATGGGCGGAGCTGCTCGCGACGCCGCCAGCCGTGTCCGCATCGCAGCCAGCGGAGCCCGCCCTCGCATGACATTGCCTGAGCAGGGGTTTGCCGCTCGCGTGGTGGCATGGCAGTCCACGCACGGCCGCAACAGCCTGCCGTGGCAGAACACGCGCGACCCCTACCGGGTATGGCTGTCCGAGATCATGCTGCAGCAGACGCAGGTCGCTACGGTGCTGGACTATTTCCCGCGCTTCCTGGCCCGCCTGCCAGACGTCCAGGCGCTGGCGCAGGCTTCGCCCGATGTGGTGCTGGGCCTGTGGAGCGGGCTGGGTTACTACAGTCGTGCGCGCAACCTGCACCGCTGCGCGCAGCAGGTGGTCGAGCGCTTTGGCGGAGAATTTCCGCGCAGCGCGGCCCTGCTGGAAACCTTGCCTGGCATCGGGCGCTCCACGGCCGCGGCGATTGCATCCTTCTGCTTCGGGGAGCGGGTCGCGATCCTGGACGCCAACGTCAAGCGAGTGCTGACGCGGGCGCTGGGGTTTTCCGCAGACCTGGCGCGCCCGGCGAACGAGCGGCTCCTGTGGGATGAAGCGACCCGCTTGCTGCCAGGCGGATCGCCGCGTGCGCTGCAGGACAGCATGCCGCGCTACACACAGGGCCTGATGGACCTGGGCGCCACCGTCTGCACGTCGCGCAAGCCGCAGTGCCTGCTGTGTCCGGTGCAGCAGGGCTGCGTGGCCCGGGAGCAGGGGCGGCCGGAGGACTATCCGGTGCGCACGCGCAAGCTGCGGCGCACGAGCGAGTCCTGGTGGCTGCTGCTCGCGCAGCAGCCCGATGGCCGCATCTGGCTGGAGCGGCGCCCTGCCGAAGGCATCTGGGCGGGGTTGCATTGCCTGCCGGTCCATGCACAGCGGCAGGATCTGGAAGGCAGTCTGCCTTTGGCCGTCTGCGAGCCACCGCGCGAATTGCCGGTGTTCCTGCACGTACTCACGCACAAGGATTTGCACCTGCACCCGGTGCTGATGGCGTTGCCGGCCGGCGCGCAGCCGTCTGGCGATGGGCGCTGGGCTTCTCCCAGGGAATGGGAAGCGCTGGGCTTGCCCGCGCCGGTGCGCAAGCTGCTGCAGCAGTTCGTCTAGGAACTGACGGCGATCCCTTGGGCGTCGAGCTCGCGGTGCCGGGTGAGTGTCACCCACTTGCGCGAGAAGGCCGCCGTCAGCTGCTCGGCCAGGTACACCGAGCGGTGTTGCCCGCCGGTGCAGCCTATGCCGACGGTGACGTAGCTGCGGTGGTCGCGGGCCAGGGTATCCAGCCAGCCCGACAGGAAGCGGCTGATGTCATCGAACATGCGCGTGACCTCTTCTTGCGCACGCAGGAAGTCCGCCACCGGCGCATCGCGGCCCGTCAGGGGACGCAGTGCAGGCTCGTAGTGGGGGTTGGGGAGCATGCGTACGTCGAAGACGAAGTCGGCGTCCACAGGGATGCCGCGCTTGAACGCGAACGACTGGAAAACCAGCAGCAGCGGCGTAGACGGGGCCGAGATCACGGCCTTCACGTACCCCTGCAGCTGGGCCGCGCGCATGATGCTGGAGTCGATCACGTGGGCCTGCTCGCGCAGGTCGGAAAGCAATTCACGCTCCAGCTCGATCGCCTGCACCAGTGCCCGTTGCTGGTCGGCCGTCACCGCCCGCGTGAGCGGGTGGCTGCGCCGGGTTTCCGAATAGCGGTGCACCAGCGTGTCGGTGCTGGCATCGAGGAACAGCAGCTGCAGGCGCACGCCCTGTGCGCGCAGCACGGCCAGTTGCTGCGGCAGCAAGGGCAGCGACGCAGCGCTGCGTACGTCCATGGCAATGCCCACGCGCCTGGCGCCGTGCCGCTGCTCCAGGGCGACGAAAGGCAGCAACAGCTCGGGGGGCAGGTTGTCCACGCAGTAGTAGCCTGCGTCCTCCAGCGCATTCAGCGCCACCGACTTGCCGGAGCCCGACATGCCGGTGATGAGCGCGATCTCCAGCGCCGCCGCCTCGGCTGGTGGAGCGGCAGGGACGCCTACGCGCATGGAGCGGCACCTCCTGGTGCGCCATCGCGGGACGCCGCGCCGGCCAGCATTTCGCGTGCATGGGCCAGGCTCGTGGGCGAGGGCCTGTCGCCACCCAGCATGCGTGAAATCTCCCCGACCCGGATGTCGCCTGTCACGGGTGACACGGAACTGGTGGTGACGCCATCCTCCCCGCGCTGCTTGGCCACCAGCAGGTGGTGATCGGCGCGCGCCGCCACCTGGGGCAGGTGTGTGACCGCCAGCACCTGCCGGTCGCGCCCCAGCTGCTGCATCAGGCGGCCCACCGTCTCGGCCACGGCACCGCCGACACCGGCGTCGACCTCGTCGAAGATCAGGGTCTGGGCGGTGCCCAACGCACTGGTCGTGACCGCGATCGCCAGCGCGATGCGGGACAGTTCGCCGCCCGAGGCCACCTTGGCCACCGGGCGAGGCGTGCTCCCCGCATGGCCGGCGACCAGGAATATCGCGTCCTCCAGTCCGTACTGGGCCGGTGCCTCGTTCTTCTGCAGCAGCACTTCGAAGCGGCCGCCTTGCATTCCCAGCCCCTGCATGGCGGCCGTGATGGCGCGCGCCAGCCGGGGGGCTGTCTTGGCGCGGGTCCGGGACACGGTCGCCGCCTCGGATTGGTAGGCACGCAGAGCCTGCTGCTCCTGCGATTCGAGCTTGGCCAGGTCGGTGGAAGCTTCCAGGCGGGCCAGTTCCTCGCGCCAGCCGGCCAACAGCGCCGGCAGTTCCTCGGGCGTGCGGCGGTAGCGGCGCGCCAGGGACATCCATAGCCCCATGCGCTCGTCGAGCGAGGCAAGCTGTTCCGGGTCGGGGTCGGTCTTGCGCAGGTAGGCGTGCAGGGAATGGGCGGCGTCTTCCGCCTGGGCCAGGCTGGAGGCCAGGACTTCGACCAGTGTGGCGAACTCGGACTCCAGGTGCTGTTGGTCCTGCAGCAGCGATTGAGCGCGGGCCAGTCCCACGGTGGCGCCCATGTCTTCTTCTTCCAGCGCGGCGAGGGCCCCCTGCGCGCTGTCGATCAAGGCCTGTGCATGCGAGAGCCGGGTATGGCGTGCATTGAGCTCGTCCCACTCGTCGGGCTGCGGCGCAAGCTTGTCCAGCTCCCCGATCTGCCAGAGCAGGCGTTCGCGTTCCCGTTGCAGGGTGTCCTGCGCGCTGCGGGCCTGCTCCAGCGCCTGCCGGGCGCTGCGCCAGGCCTGCCACGCCGCAGCCAGCGGCCGGGTGTCCAGGCCGGCATAGGCGTCAAGCAGCCCGCGCACGGCCTCGGGACGGGTAAGGCTTTGCCAGGCGTGCTGGCCATGGATGTCCAGCAGGTGGTCGCCGACTTCACGCAACTGCGTTGCGGTGGCAGCACTGCCGTTGATCCAGGCGCGGCTCTTGCCCTGTGCATCGATGGTGCGTCTCAACAACAGCGTGTCGGCGATGTCGAAGCCTGCCTGTTCCAGCCAGGGTCCGAGTGCCTGCACCTCATCGAACTCCACGCTTATTTCGGCGCGGGCGGTCTTTTCGCGCACCACCGAGGCGTCTGCCCGGCTGCCCAGCGCCAGCTGCAGGGCGTCTATCAGGATGGATTTGCCGGCGCCGGTTTCTCCAGTCAGTGCACTGAAACCACTGCCAAAGTCCAGTTCCAGCTTGCGCACGATGACGAAATCGCGCAGTGCAATGCGTTTCAGGGCCACGGTATCAGGACCCTCCCTCGTTCCAGTGGAGTTTCTGGCGCAGCGTGTCGAAGTAGCTCCAGCCCTGCGGATGCAGGAAGCGCACGCCATGCCTGGAGCGCCGCACGACGACCCGGTCGCCGTGCAGCAGCGAGGCCAGGGATTGCATGTCGAAGTTGGCGCTGGCGTCGCGGCCCGCTACCAGTTCGATGGAGACCTCTGCTGAATCCGCCAGCACGATCGGGCGGTTGGACAGCGTGTGCGGCGCGATGGGCACCAGCACCCAGCCGGGCACCGAAGGATGGAGCATGGGGCCGCCCGCCGACAGGGCATAGGCGGTGGAGCCGGTGGGTGAGGCGATGATCAGGCCGTCGGCGCGCTGGCTGGCGACAAAGCGTCCGTCGATCTCGACCCTCAGCTCGACCATGCCGGAGGTGGCGCCACGGTTCACCACCACATCGTTCATGGCCAGCGTGTCGAATACGCAACGGCCATCGCGTACGACCTGGACGTGCATCAGGCTGCGCGGGTCCTGCTCATAGGCGCCGGCCAGCATGGGCTCCAGCGTGGCGGCATAGTTGTCCAGCCGTATGTCGGTGATGAACCCGAGCCGGCCCTGGTTGATGCCGACCAGCGGGATGTCATAGCAGGCCAACTGCCTGGCGATACCGAGCATGGTGCCGTCGCCGCCCACGACCAGCGCCAGATCGCAGCGCGAGCCGATCTCGGTCGTGCTCAGGGCAGGGTAGGGCAGCCCGCTGCCGTCGGCGGTGTCCTGCTCCAGAGAAACGTCGCAGCCCTGGCGTTCCAGGAAGGCGGCAATGTCCGCCAGCGCCTCCCTGGCCGCATCGGCGGCATCGCCTGAAAGCGGCAAATGGTACTTGCCAACCAGGGCGACATGGCGAAAGCGGGATTCCATTCACAAATTACATCACTAAAATCATGACATGCTCGATGACCGCGCCAAGTTGCTGCTCAAAGCGCTGGTAGAGCGCTATATCGCCGACGGCCAGCCGGTGGGGTCGCGCACGCTCTCCCGGGCGGCTGGGCTGGAACTCTCCCCGGCCACCATCCGCAACGTCATGGCGGATCTCGAAGATCTGGGACTGATCGCCAGCCCCCACACTTCCGCAGGCCGTATTCCGACGGCACGGGGCTACCGCCTGTTCGTCGACACCATGCTGACGGCCGAGCGGGCAGAACTGCCCGCGCCGCATCTTGCGGCGGACCAGCCGCAAAAGGTGATCGCCAACGCCGCGCACATGCTGTCGAGCCTGTCGCAGTTTGTCGGCGTGGTGATGGCGCCGCGGCGAACGTCCGTGTTCCGCCATATCGAATTCCTGCGTCTGTCCGAGCGCCGGGTGCTGGTCATCATCGTCTCGCCCGAGGGCGACGTGCAGAACCGCGTCATCTTCACCGAGACCGACTATGCCCAGTCGCAACTCGTCGAGGCGGCCAACATCCTCAATGCACACTATGCCGGCCTGGCGATCGAGCAGGTACGCGAGCGGCTCAAGCACGAGGTGGAGGCGCTGCAGGGTGAAATCGCGGCGTTGATGCAGGCCGCAGTCAACGCCAGTTCGGAGGCGCTGACGCAGTCGCAGGACGACGTCGTCATTTCGGGTGAGCGCAATCTGCTGGCGATCACGGACTTCTCCAGCGACATGGGCCAGCTGCGCCGCGCCTTCGAACTGTTCGAGCAGAAGACCCAGCTGATGCGCCTGCTCGATGTATCCAGCCAGGCGGCGGGAGTACGCATCTATATAGGCGGAGAAAGCCAGATAGTGCCGGTGGAAGAACTGTCGGTGGTCAGCGCGCCCTACACCGTCGATGGGCAGATCGTCGGTACCCTGGGCGTCATCGGCCCGACCCGCATGCCCTATGACCGCATGATCCAGATCGTGGACATCACGTCCAAGCTCGTGAGCAATGCGCTGAGCTACAAGTAACAGCGCGGGTCCATCGGCGCGCCGATGGGTGGGCTGGTAGGGGCTCCGTGAGTCGAACACGGCACCAACGGATTATGAGTCCGCTGCTCTAACCAAGCATGAGCTAAGCCCCCGCCCGCACCGATTGTACGTTTGCCGTGCCGGCAGTTTGGGATGTGGGGCTGTCGTGCGCACAACGATTTAAGTATCTCGCCGCGCGTGTCGCCTTCTGGGGAGGGAGGCAATGAGTTTGCTTCCTTTCCACCTAACAGGAGTAAACATGCTCAGCCTGCACACCAACGCCGCATCCCTCTCGACCCAGAACGCGGTTGGCTCTACCCAGAAGTCCCTCAACACGTCGTTGACCCGCCTGGGTACCGGCTACCGCATCAACTCGTCGCAGGACGACGCCGCCGGCCTGCAGATCGCATCGCGCCTGCTGGCCCAGAGCCGCGGCATGGCAGTGGCCCAGAAGAACACCCAGAACGGCATCTCGATGCTGCAGGTTGCTGATGGCGGCCTGGACGAGGTCAACAACATCCTTCTGCGCATGAAGGACCTCGCAACCGAGTCCGCCACGGCGTCGGCAACGGCAGACGACCGCACGGCCATGCAAGCCGAATTCAACGCGCTGGGCAAGGAACTCGGCAACATCATCAAGAACACCTCTTTCGGCGGCACGCAACTGTTTAGCGACGGCTCGGTCACCAGTGGCGCCAACGGCGTGTTGTCCAGCACCGCGCTGACCTTCCAGATTGGTGCCTCTACCGGAGAGACCATGGCCGTGGACACCCAGACGTCACTCACGGCGCTGGCGACCGCCCTGGGCTCGGTCAGCGTCAACTATGCCAGCAGCACGGCGACGGGCGCCGAACTGGACGGCACCAACGGCATCATCGGAACGATCGACGACGCAATCAAGGCGGTCGGCACGATGCGCGCCGAACTGGGCGCTGCGTCCAACCGCCTTGATCACGTGTACAACAACCTGGGCAACATGGGTTCCAACACCGACGCAGCCCGCGGCCGCATCATGGACGTGGACTACGCAGCGGAAGCGACCAACTCCACCGCCCGGCAACTGCAGCTCCAGGCCGGCACTTCGGCCCTCAAGCAGGCCAACAGCCTGTCGCAACTGGTGCTGTCGCTGCTGCAGTAATTCAGCTCCGCCTTCGGCGGTCCCTGTGCGGTGCATGCCAATCCACCGCACCCAGGAGCCAACCGTTCGCGCGGTTGGTTTTTTTTTAGGAGGTGGCGTGCGTTGCCGTGTGGCGCGTGCCATGCACTGCTGCTGCACTCCGGGAGAAGGTTCGCATTCATGGCACTGGAACAGTCAACGGCGGTGGGGGCGGGAGTCGCCATATCCGCCTACGCCCGCTCGACTGGCCGACCCGAAGGGTTCCGCCCCTGGCCGGCTGCAGGCGAAACGATGCAGTTGCGCTATGCCGAGGCGGTAGGCGATGCCCTGCGGGCCGACACCGCACAGGGCCTTTCGCTGTGGCTGTCGGGTGCTGCTACCTGGGGGCGATCGCTATTGCCCGGCGATGTCTTGCTGGTGCGCATTCTCAAGGCCGAGCCACGCATGGAAGTGGAGTTGCTCAGCCGGGCGCCAGGCGCCGGGACCTCGGCCAGGCCGGAGGCAGGGGAGGGCGAAGCGGCTGCCATGCGCTGGGACCAGGCGGCCATGCAGAGCCTGGCACGGCACCAGCCGGACACGGCCATGCTGGCCGCCACCTGGCAGGCGCTGTTGCGCCGTCATGGGCAGAGCATGCAGCCAGTGCGGCTTGCCGACTCCCCGCCTGGCGGGGCTGCGGGCCCGATGCCCGCGGCTCCTGCGGCAGCGGGGACTATGCTGACCACCATCCCGGTGCCGGTCGACGGCAGCTTGCCGAAGCCCTGGTTGTTTCCACTCTATGCCTGGGGCGGTCTGCCCTTGATGGCACGGGTCTTCCAAGCCCACGGCCATGGCAACCTGCGATGGGACCGGGTACCTCACCGGCGCCGGTCGCTCCCGGTGGTGCTGCGCTTGGAATTGTCACTGGCTGGCCTGGGCCACGTGCTGATACAGGTCCATGCGCCCGCGCCGGGGGCGATTGCTTTCCTGCTGCACGTGGACAGCGAGGCCGCCCTGCTGCCGTTGCGTCAGGCCTTGTCTCCCCTGGTGGGCCGGCTGAGTCTTGCCGGCCTGATGCTCGTGCAATGCCGGCTGACCGCCGGGCCTGCGGGCGCAGCCCAGGGATGGGCCGTTCGCCCGCCGCCCTGGGCGGACGCCATGGCGCTGACATCCGATGTCTTCCGTGCCGCGTCCGAAGCCGTGACCTTGCTCGTGCTGCGCTGGCCGCAGGACGAACTCAGCCGCTAGCCCAGTGAGCCCACGATACTGATGTCACGCTGCTCGGGTATCTCGTTGTACGAGAGCACATGCAGGCCGGGTGCGAACAGCCTGGCATAGCGGGCCAGAAGCGGCCGGATCTGCGGCATCACCAGCAGCAGCGGAACGGTCCCCTGTTGCTTCATCTGGGTGCGAGCGGCGGGCATGTTGAGCTGCATCTGGGCCAGCAGGTGCGGGTCTATGGGGTAGTTGTCCAGGGCAACCTTTCCGGTCTGGCGCGCCTGGTTGAGTGCGCCGAGCAGCAGGTTCTCCAGTTCACCGCTCAGATTGAAAGCCTTGAGTTCCTGGGCCGGTCCGAACAGCCCGGCCACGATCTGCCGGCGCAGCGTGCATCGCACCTCGGCTGCCAGCAGGATCGGGTCTTTTGTGGTCTCTGATGCTTCCAGCAAGGTGGTGGCGATGGGCACGATGTCGCGCAGCGGTACCAGCTCGGCGAGCAGTACGCGGAACACCTTCAGCAACTGGCTGTGGGTCAGCGCCTTCTCCAGTGCTGCGGACAGCTTCGGCGCCTGCACGGCGAGCCGCTCCAGGAGCGCGGGGACATCCTCGTGGCGGATCAGCTCGGACAGGTGGTCCTGGATCAGCTTGAAGAGGTGGGTGGCAATCACGCTCGGGCCGTCTACCACCTGATAGCCCAGACCCAGTGCGTGCGCCTTGTGGTCAGCCTCGATCCAGGTCACCGGCAGCGCATAGGCGGGCTCGACACCGGGGATGCCGTCCAGCTGGCCATAGACATGCGGTGATGGGATGGCCATGAGGCGGTCCTGGAAGACCTCGCCGCGGGCGATGGGTGCGCCGCCCAGGAGCACTGCGTACTGCGTGGGTTTGAGTGCCAGGTCGTCGCGCAGTCCGATGGGAGGCAGCAGCAGGCCCATGGCCTCGCTCAGGTTCTGCCTGATGCCCTTGATCCGTTTGGCCAGTGGCGCACCCTGGGCGGTATCGAGCAGGCTGGCGAGCTTGTAGCCTACCGTGACCGTGACCTGGTCCACGAAGGGCAGGCTGCGCCAGTCCAGGTCGGGGGGGGCGGCGGCCAGCAGGGCGGCTTCGACGGCGGCTGTCTCGGCTTCGGCGGGACGCTTGAGGTGCTGTCCCATGCGCCAGGCCACGTAGCCGAGCGCGGCGGCAAAGCACAGGAATGTCGGCCAAGGCATGCCAGGGATGAGTCCCAGCGCCAGCATCAGGCCGGCCGCACCGTAGAGCACGGTAGGCGATGCCAGCAATTGCGAGCCCACCTGCTCCTCGAACTGGCCCGAATCGCTGATGCGGGTGACGATGATGGCCGCTGCGGCCGACAGCAGCAGGGCCGGTATCTGTGCGACCAGGCCGTCGCCTATGGTCAGCAGCGCGTACTGGCGGAACGCGTCGCCAAACGACAGGTCGTGCATCAGCGCACCGATGGCCACGCCGCCGACCAGGTTGACGATCAGGATCAGGATGCTGGCGATGGCGTCGCCGCGCACGAACTTGGAGGCGCCATCCATGGCGCCATAGAAATCGGCCTCGGAGGCCACCTCGTGGCGCCGCGCCTGTGCCTTTTCCTGGTTGATCAGGCCGGCGTTGAGGTCGGCGTCGATGGCCATCTGCTTGCCCGGCAGTGCGTCCAGCGTGAAGCGCGCCGACACTTCCGAGATGCGCTCTGCACCCTTGGTCACCACCACGAAGTTGATGATCATCAGGATCACGAACACCACCAGGCCGACCACGAAGTTGCCGCCTATCACCACGTTGCCGAACGCCTCGATCACGCGGCCCGCCGCATGCGTGCCTTCATGGCCGTGCAGCAAGACGACGCGCGTGGAAGCCACGTTGAGCGTGAGCCGCATGAGCGTTGTGGCCAGGATCACGATCGGGAACACCGAGAAGTCCAGCGGCCTGCGGCTGTTGACGCTGACCAGGATGACGATCAGCGCCAGCACGATGTTGAAGGTGAACAGCACATCCAGCACCGCGGGCGGCAGCGGCAGGATGATCATGGCCAGAATCGCCAGCAGGAACAGCGGGGTGGCGAAGCGGTGGCGCCGGAGGTCGGCAATCAGTCGGGTCAGGGTGGCCATCGGGGCTTAGGTCAGGTGTTCTGGTACGGCCAGGTCGTGGGGCAGCGCAGGTTGCGTCGGGCGCCGGCCGGCCTGGAAGGCCTTGAGCTGCAGCACGTAGCCCAGCACCTGCGCCACGGCCTTGTAAAGCGGGGCGGGAATCTGCTGGTGGACCTGGCTGGTGTTGTAGATGGCACGTGCCAGGGGTGGCAGCTCCAGCACCTCCACGCCATGTTCTGCCGCCACGCGCCGGATATAGAGCGCCATCTCGTCCAGGCCCTTGGCCAGGAGAAACGGGGCTTCTGCACGCTTGTCGTCGTACTTGAGGGCCACGGCGTAGTGCTCGGGGTTGACGATGACGACGTCTGCCGTCGGTACGGTCTTGCGGATGCCGCGGCGTGCCATCTGCGTCTGCAGGCGGCGGATGCGCTGGCGCACCTCGGGGCGGCCCTCATTGGACTTGTGCTCTTCCTTGACGTCGTGCTTGCTCATGCGCTGGCCACGCAGGAAGACGAAGCGCTGCACCGGCAGGTCGATCAGCGCGAAGATCACGAACACCGAGCACAGCGCCATCACGCCGTCGAGCAACTGGCCGGCACCGTGCAGCAGCGCCTGGTCCAGCGGCTGGCGCTGCAGTGCCATGAAGCCGGGAACCCCGTTGCGGCAGACATGCCAGAGCACGGCCAGCAGCGCGCCGGCCTTGAGCAGCGTAGTCAGGAATTCGGTTGCATGGCGGGGCGTGAACAGCCGCTTGAAGTAGCCCAGAGGATTGAAGCGGTCCATGCGCGGGCGCAGATTGGCGGCACTCAGCACCCAGCCACCGGGGAACAGCGACCCGAGGGCAATCGCCGCGGGAATGACGAACAGGGGCAGAACCATCTTCACCATCAAGGCCAGGGCATCGGTGAGGATGGCGGAATGCAGGTTGTCCAGTGCTCCGTCGCCATCGAGCGGGGCAATATCCCGCAGGAACAGCTGTCGGAAGTCCTCCAGCCATCCCGGCATGAGCAGCACGATCATCTTCAGGCACAGCAGGATGCCGATGGCGGTTGCCAGGTCGCGTGAGCGCGCCACTTGCCCCTGTTCACGGGACTTTCGCAGCTTCTGTGGCGAGGCCTTCTCGGTCTTGTCGCCGGTGGAGCTGTCGTCAGCCATGGGGGCCGGCCTGCATGATCCGCTGCAGCATCTCCAGCACCTGGCCTGTCATGCGCACGTAGTGTTCAGGGACGGATTGCACCAGTTGTCCGAGCATGAACAGCCCGAATACGGTGATGACCGAAAAGCCCAGGGAGAAAAGGTTGAGTGCTGGAGCCACGCGGTTGAGAAACCCCATGCCTATCTGCACCACGAGCGTCGAGAAGATGATGGGTGCTGCCAGCAGAAGAGCAGCGCTGAATACCCAGGCTACCGCAGCAGGCAGCGCCTGCAGCGCCAATCGGCTGACGCCGCTGCCGACCGGCCAGGCCTGGAAGCTCGCGCCCACGACGCCGGTGATGACCAGGTGGCCATCGACGGCAAAGAACACCAGCATGGTGAGAACCGACAGCAGCCCGGAAACCACATCCGAGGATGTGCCGTTCATGGGGTCGTTCATCACCGCCATCGCCAGTCCCATCTGGGACGACACCACGTAGCCCAGCACCATGATGGCCGCGATGACCAGGTGAAACGCCAGCCCCAGGACGAAGCCGATGACGGCCTGCTCCGCCGTGGCTACGACGCCTGCGAGCGAGAAGGGCGAGAGCGTCGCGGGGGGCTGGGCCACGGGCAGCATGACCACTGCCAGCACCAGCGACAACAAGACGCGGACCGTGATCGGCACCATGTTCTCCCCGATGACGGGGGCTGCGCTGAGCATTGCCATGACTCGGCAGAAGGGCCACCACAATGCCATCAGCGTGGTGAGCGCCTGGTGGACTAGCACCTGTTCCATGGGGGGATGCCGTGCCCTAGCCCACCAGCATGGCGGCCCGCTGGAAGATGGATACACAGTAGTCCATCAGCGTGCTGGCAAGCCAGCGTCCCATCAGGGTGATGGCCAGCAGGGTCACCAGCAGGCGCGGCAGGAAGCTCAGCGTCTGCTCGTTGATCTGCGTCGCCGCCTGGAACAGGCTGACCAGCAGGCCCACGACCAGCCCCGGGGCGATAAGCACGGCAACCAGAAGCATCACGAGGCGTAGGCTGTCGCTGACCAGGTCGACGGCGATTTCGGGCGTCAGCATGGCAACCCCGGCTCTACGCGGCGCGTATGCTGGTGACCAGCGTATTGACCGTTAGCGTCCAGCCGTCCACCAGCACGAACAGCAGCAGCTTGAGCGGCAATGAGATCACCAGCGGCGAGAGCATCATCATCCCCATGGCCATCAGCACCGAAGACACGACGAGGTCGATGACCAGGAACGGAATGAAGAACATGCAGCCGATCTGGAAGGCAGTCTTCAGCTCGCTCAGGACAAAGGCCGCCAGCTTGACGGTGAAGGCATGGTCCTCGGGTTCCGCCACCGGGCCTTCCCCGGCCAGCTTGGAGATCTGTGCCAATGCGCTCTTGCTGGTCTGTGCCAGCATGAAACGCGACAGGGGCGCTTCGGCAGCTTGCAGCGCTTCCGTCAGCGTGATCTTGCCGTCGTCATAGGGGACGAAGGCCTGCTGCCATATCTGCTCGCCCAGGGGACGCATGACGAGCAGGGTCAGGATCAGGGCGACGCCGGTGATGATGCGCGTGGGCAGACCCTGCTGCAGTCCCAGTGCCTGGCGCAACAGCGACAGCACGATCACGAACCGGGTGAAGCTGGTCATGGTCAGCATCAGCGCGGGCAGCAGCCCGAGCAGTGTCATGATGATCAGGACCTGCGTCTTGACGGTGAAGTCCGTACCGTCGCCGCTGCTGCTGGTTCCCAGAATCTGCAGCGGCGCCGACCACGCTGCATCGGGGAGCAGCCATATGGAAAGAAGCGCCAAGCCTGCTATCGCGCGCAGCCGTCGGGGCGCGCGCGCTGCGGCATACCCCGCCCGAGCGCGGGGCGCCGATGGCTGCGCCCTCATGAAGAGAGGCCGCCCAGATCAATGTCGGTCAGTTCCACGACCTTGAGGCCATAGTTGTCGCCGGACACGACCACCTCGGCCCGTCCGATGGGCGTGCCGTTGACCTTGATGGTGAGCGGCTCGCCCGCCAGGGTGTCGAGTTCAATCACGCTGTCCTGGGAGATGCTCACCAGGTCGTGCAGGGAGATGCGCGCGGCCCCCACTTCCAGCGTCACCGTGACAGGTATCTTGCGCATCATCTGCGGCACGTTGCGTATGGCCTTGGCGGGCTGCGCGGGGGGCGTGTTCTCCAGGGCTTCGGCTTCGGCCATGTCGTGGAGCAGGGTGTCGATGTCGTGCTCGTCTTGGGGGTGGTCGTTCATGGCGTATTCACTCTGCATCTTCGAATGAGGTCAGGCACAACTTGCCCTTGTGCTCTGCTACCACGGCGGTGAAGAGCCGGGAGTCGTCCACCAGCACGTCGGTTGGCCCAAGCCTCACGGGGATCACGTCACCCACCCGCAGGTCGAGCAGGCTGCCCAACGGCATCTCCTTCTTCAGCAACTGTGCCAACAGCTTGAGCTCCAGCGCATGCGCCAGCGGCACCTGCTTTGCGCCTGCATGCGCAGTGCGCTTGCGGCGCCTGGGGCCGAGCCGCTGCAGCAGCCGTGCCATCCATGCATCGTCGACTGATAGCCATAGCGGCCCTTCCACCGGGTGCGAGGCTTCACGCACCGTGGCTTGAAAATTCCACTCTCCGGGGCCAGCCACGGATGCTGGCAGCAGCCCGAAGCCGGCGGATACCGGCGGTGTCTCGGCGGCGTCATCGCACCCATCGATGCAGTCTGCCAGCAAGCGCGCCAGCAGCAATCCCAGGCTGGCGGCCAACCGTTCTTCCGTCTGGGAGTAGGTCGGTGCGTTGATGGCGTTGTTGTCGCCGGCGTCGGCTGCCTCGCTCTGCAGTCCATAGCGGTAGTTGAATACGGCCTTCACAAAGCTGTGGTCCAGCGCAACGCCGACGCGGCCGACCTCGCAGGAATAGACCTGCCAGCGGGCAGGCAAAGGCGGGTCCTGCCTCTGGTGGTCGGTATGGCGGATGGTGACTTCGCTGACAGAGAACGACGCGCGGTAGCGCCGGTTGAGCTGGGCCAGGAACAGGCCCGCCAGATCATCGCCCAGCCTGGCGGCAAAGGCCGGAAGCAAATGGACAGGCCGGCCCAGCGTCCGGGTATCTAGCACCCTGGGGACACTGCTGGCCAGTCTGCTGGAGCGACCGCGGCCGGGGGCGGCGGTACGGAGAGGGTTCGCCATGCGAATTTCTATTCGTGTAGGTGGTGGTCTGCGCTCTGACCGCCGTTGCCCATCTTCAGCACTTCGGCTGCTTTCCTGAAGTGGCGGGGGACCGTCTCCATAATGGAGCGCGATTATGCCGCAGCATTTGACGCGGTAGTCGGGAGTTCAAGATGCGCGGGACCGCGGAAGTCTTGAAAATGCAACATCGGCGCCAGGGTGTTCTGGCGGTGTTGCTTGCATTGCCTGGGGCGGCAATTCTTGCGTTGTAGAAGAAACTTCGGGAAATTTGTTGACACACAAAGATACGTAGTGTATCTTCGGGTAAACAAGGGCACACCCGCGCGAAAGCCGGGGTCGCAAAGCTTCCGGTCTAAAGTCGTCTGACTAAGGTAGCGGGGCTGCAGGATGGGCGCCTTTCCAAGGCTTGTGCGTTACCGGCGCAGATCGGTGATTGCTCGCTCCTCCTTTCTCTCGTCGGTCTGGCGAGAGCGACCCTGTCGGCGCGTGGCTGGCCATTGTTGCTGGTTGTCGTTCGTCTGTAAGGTCTTCTTATGTCTCCTTGGCGCTGATGGTGTGCTAGCCGCGCGATTTTGCGCGGGCGTGTTGGTTTTTGGTGGTGTAGGTTGCAGTTGCATTTTCTTGAAATGCAGGATGACCTTCATCTAGAGACAAATCAAATCCCATATATGGAATAAGTCGCTGATTTATTAAGTCGGTGTGCTTTGCCGTGCGCGATTGGATTTTTATTTGTGGCATGGTGCATATGCGTAGGTAATGCATCGGCGCCTGGTTGTTGCTGGAACAAGGCTCAGGGACGGAATGGAAAACGAGAACTCGATGGCCGCCTCCATAAATGCGTCGCTTGCGCGTATGGAGGCCAGTGCGCTCTCAATTAATGCCGAATATGCCGCCCCGGTGCTGCCGGCCATGGAGGGGTTGCGGCCGGCCGGCGTGGCAGAGGGGTTCATGGCAAGCATGCAGGCAGCCATCCGAGGGGTCGATTCAAGGGACCGGGCGGCTAGCGACCGTATTGCGGAGGTGGACAGTGGCCGCAGCGATGACCTCGTTGGCGCGATGCTGGCCAGCCAGGAGGCCAGCCTGTCCTTCTCCATGCTGATGCAGGTGCGCAACAAGGTGGTGGGCGCCATGGACGAACTCATCAAGCTGCAGGTATAGCGCCCGGCAACCGCGAAGCTGAACATGGGAATGCTCGATTCCATCCTCGGTCGCCTGCGTCCTGCCGGGGCCATGCCGCGCCTGCCGGCAGGCTGGCTCAAGGGACTGGCGCCCGTACTGGTGCTGGCCGTTGCGTTGACTGCCTTGGCCCTGGCCTATCTCTGGCGTGACCAGTCGGCCTACAAGCCGCTCTTTGGCGTGCGGGAGAAGGTGGTTGCGGCCGACATGATGGCCGTGCTGGATGCGGAGGGAATTCCCTATCGGCTGCATCCCGATAGCGGTCAGGTGCTGGTGCCCGAGGCCGCCTTGGGCAAGACCCGCATGCTGCTTGCATCGAAGGGCGTCGTTGCGCGATCGCCGGCGGGTCTGGAGCTCATGGACCGCAACGATCCGCTGGGAGTGAGCCAGTTCGTGCAGGACGTGCGCTTTCGCCGCGGTCTGGAGGGTGAGCTGGCGCAGAGCATCATGGCGCTCACTCCGGTGGAGACGGCGCGCGTGCATCTGTCGATTGCGCGCTCCTCGTCTTTCGTGACCACCGACGGAGAGAAAAGCTCTGCCTCCGTGGTCGTCTCGCTCAAGCCCGGGGCTGCCCTGGGCCAGGAGCAGATCGCCGCCGTGATCAACATGGTGGCGGGCAGCGTGGCGAGCCTGGATGCGCAGCGCGTCAGCGTCGTGGACCAGGCGGGCCATCTGCTGTCGTCCCGCGTCGATCTGAGCGATGGCTTTGACGCAGGGCAGGGCACGGAGGCCAGCCGCCGCTACGAAGAACAGACACGCCAGAGCGTGCGGGACCTGTTGTCGCCGGTGCTCGGCGAGGGGAACTACAAGGTCAGTGTCACCGCCGACGTGGACAACGACCGAATCCAGGAAACCCGCGAGCAGTATGGTGATGCGCCGCGCGTCACCAACGAGGCAACGCGCGAGGAGATGGCGCGCGATCAGATCGCCCTTGGGGTGCCGGGCTCCCTGAGCAACCGCCCGGTCAATGTCCCGGCGGCCAATCCGCCTGCAGCGGGAGGCTCGCCTCCCGAGTCCAACACGGCGCAGAAGACAGCGAACACCCGTCAGTACGCCTACGACCGCACCGTCACGCAGACCAAGCGCAGCCGCGGCCGTCTGAGCAGGCTCAACGTCGCTGTCGTGCTCAACAATGCGGCCGCTCCGGCGGGCGGTGCATGGAGTGCCGAGCAGATCGCCAACGTCGAGCGCCTGTTGCGCGGGGGCGTCGGCATCAACACTGCGCGAGGCGACAGCCTCGTGGTCTCTGCGCTGGCGTTTCCCGCGATTCCGGTGGCCGAGCCCCTTCCGTGGTGGCAGAAGCGCGAGAACCTGGCGGACGCCGTCTCCTGGCTGGCCTATCCGGTCACGTTGCTGCTGGCTTTCCTGTTGGTAGTGCGACCGCTCATGCGTCTGGCACAGCAGCGCTGGGCCGTGCTGCCTGAGTCTTCCACGCGATCCTTGCCGGATGCCGCTTCCGCACTGGGGTTGCCTGCATCGGCCACGGGTGCATTGGCCTTGCCAGGACCTGCGGAGGGCAGGCAAGCCGGTATGCCCGTGGTGCCGCTGCTCGCGAACTATGACCTGCCGCCCGAGGGCTCTCCGGTCGACGTGATGGTGGAGCACCTGCGGGTGCTGTCCATCAAGGAATCCGAGCGCGTGGCCGAAGTGGTGAAACAGTGGGTGCAGAAAAATGCCTGAGGACGACTCTTCCGACATCTCCACTCCCGAGGGTGGCGCACTCACCTCGCTGGAGCAGGCCGCCATCGTGCTGCTGAGCATGGGCGAGGAGCCCGCTGCGGCGGTACTGCGCTGCCTGTCGCGCGAAGAACTGCTGAAGGTGACGCAGGTCATGTCGCGCATGAGCGGCATCAAGGTGGAAACCGTCAAGACCGCCCTGCAGAAGTTCTTCGACGACTACCGTGAACAAAGCGGCGTGCACGGGGCATCCCGCTCCTACCTGAAGAAGTCGCTGGACCTCGCGCTGGGCAACGACATTGCAGAGCGGGTGCTCAACAACATCTATGGCGATGCGATCCGGCCCAAGATGGCGCGGCTCCAGTGGGCGTCGCCAAAGTGGCTGGCCGAGCGCATTGCCCATGAGCATGTGCGCATGCAGGCGGTGTTCATGGCTTTCCTCCCGCCGGTCATGGCCAGCGCCCTGCTCGATGCGCTGCCTGCCGAGGGGCGCGATCTGCTGGTGTACCACGTGGCCCAGTTGAAAGAGGTGGACCACGAGTTGCTGCTGGAGCTCGACGAACTGGTGGAGCGCTGCCTGGAGACCCTGGGCCTGCAGGGTACCAGGGTGGAAGGGGTGCGCCAGGTGGCCGAGATACTCAACCGGTTGCCGGGTGATCGCCAGCAGATGATGGAGCAGCTGCGTGCGCGCGACCCCAAGGTGGTCGCGGAGATCGAGGTCAGCATGTACGACTTCTTCATCCTGTCGCGCCAGTCCGAGGCCGTCATCACGCGCCTCATAGAGCAGGTGCCGATGGAGCAGTGGGCGATCGCCCTCAAGGGCGCGGAGCCTTCCGTGCGCAACGCCGTCCTGCAGGCGATGCCTCGCCGCCAGGCCCAGGCCTTCGAGGACACCCTGCGACGCACCGGCCCGATGCCGCGCAGCCGCATCGAGCAGGCGCGCGAGGAGATCATGGCCGAAGTCAAGGCCCTGGCGGATGCCGGCGAGATCGAAGTCCAGCTGTTTGCCGAGGCTGTCGTCGAATGAGCCTGCCGCTGCGGCCCCACCGTTTCCCGCCCCTGGAACAGGTTTCGCTGGCAATCCAGCCGGGCGGTGTCGGCACGTCTCATGCCGAGGGGTTCCAGAGGGGTATGGAGCGCGGCTACCAGGAGGGCTATGCCTCCGGCCTGCAGGCCGCGCGTGCGGCCGGCCATGCGGAGGGCCACCGGGAAGGCCTGCGGCAAGGGGCCGAGCAAGGCCGCGCCGACGCACTTGCCGCCTTTGACCGCCTGTCTGCGCCAATGGACGCGATGCGGGCGAGTCTGCTGGCACAACAGGACGAGTACCAGACCGTGCTGCGCAAGGAGGTCATCGACCTGGTCGCCAAGGTGGCACGCCAGGTCATCCGCTGCGAGTTGGCCCTGCAACCGGTGCAGATGCTGGCATTGGTGGATGAGACCCTGGCGACCATGCCACCCGCTCCAAAAGGCATTGAAGTCTTCCTGAATCCGGGGGACCTGCAGCGCATCCGCGAACTTGCGCCCGAGCGATTGAAGGACTGGACACTGATCGATGACTCGAGGCTTGCATCGGGCGAGTGCCGTGTCAAGGCCGGACACCAGGAGGCCGATGCCGGCTGCAGCCAGCGGCTGGCCGCCTGCATGGAGCAGATCAGCGCTCAGTTGCTGGAGCCGGGCGCCCAGGTGGCGGATGTGCCCGCGCACCTGGTAGTGCCGCCCGCACCTGCGCCAGCGCCGGCAGCGGCGCCTGTGAAGAAGCCACGTCCGCGCCGTAGCAGCGCGGCAGCGGCCGTGGAGGCCCAGCCATGATCGGCTCTGCCATCCGCAGGCTGGAAGTCGCCGCAGTGCCCGTTGCTACGCCGACCGGAAGGCTGGTTGGCGCGTCGGGCCTGTTGCTGGAAAGCGTTGGGTGCCAGCTCCACACCGGCCAGCGATGCAGCATCGAGACGGCATCGGGCGCCTGGATCGACGCGCAGGTCGTGGGCTTCCGTGAAGAGGTGTCGTTTCTGATGCCGCTCAAGAAGCCCGATGGTTTATCGACCGGAGCCCGGGTGCTGCCTCTGCAGGCCCGTGGTGACCTGCGCATCGGCCCCGGCTGGCTCGGGCGCGTGGTGAATGGACTGGGTGAGCCGGTGGACGGCCTCGGGCGTCTGACTGGCGAGCATGTGCTGGATACCCAGCCACCGCGCGTGGATCCCCTGCGCAAGCAGCCGGTGCGTGATCCGCTGGATGTCGGGGTGCGCGCCATCAATGGGCTGCTGACCCTCGGGCGCGGCCAGCGGGTCGGGCTGATGGCCGGCAGCGGGGTCGGCAAGAGCGTGCTGCTGGGGCTGATCACGCGCCAGACGGTGGCGGATGTTGTGGTAGTAGGGCTGATCGGCGAGCGCAGCCGCGAAGTGCGGGAGTTCATTGACGCGTCGCTGGGGGCCGAGGGGCTGCGCAGGGCCGTGGTCGTGATCGCGCCTGCCGATGAGTCGCCGCTCATGCGCCTGCGTGCCACCGAGCTGTGCCACGCCATTGCCGCGCATTACCGCGACCAGGGGCAGCATGTACTGCTGCTGGTGGATTCGCTCACGCGCTATGCCATGGCGCGCCGTGAAGTGGCCCTGGCGCTGGGAGAGCCGCCCGCCACGCGCGGCTATCCGCCTTCGGTCTTCAGCCTGCTGCCGCAACTGGTGGAAAGCGCAGGCAACGGCGAGAACGACCGGGGCAGCATGAGCGCCATCTATACCGTACTGGCAGAGGGAGACGATCAGCAGGATCCGGTGGTGGATACCGCACGTGCGGTCCTGGACGGCCACATCGTGATGTCGCGTGCGTTGGCCGAGCGTGGTCACTATCCCGCCATCGACATTGCGGCATCGGTGAGCCGCTGCATGGCCCAGGTGGCCGATACGGCGCACCAGCGCGCGGCGCGGGCTCTGCGGGAGCTGGCGTCGCGCTACGCCCAGGTGCGCGACCTGCTGCCGCTCGGAGCCTACGTGCCGGGAACCGATCCGGCCACGGATCGCGCGGTCAAGTTGTACCCCCGGATCGAAGCCTTCCTGCACCAGGGCGTGCGTGAGGCCGCCCCCTTGGGGGCCACCGTGGCGCAGCTGCAGTCCTTGATGGCGGCAGAGGGGGAGGCCGCATGACCGAACAGGACAAGCTGCGCAGTCTGGGGCGCCTGGTGGACCTGCGCAATCGCGAGGTGGATCGCCTGACGGCCGATATGGCGGGCAGGCAGGCCACGCGTGCCCGCTATCGCAGCAACATCGAGCGCATGGAGCTGTTGGCACGGGATGGTGGCACCAGCGGCAGCCTGCCTCTGAGCCAGTCGCTCAACTGTGCTGACTACAAGCAGGCCATGCTCCAACTGGTGAGCGCCCACAGGCAGGACCTGGGCCTGCACGAGGCGGACATGGCCGTGGCGCAACAGGCGCTGGTGGCGGCCGCCCGCCGCAGGGAGGTGCTGGGTCAGGTGCTGGAGCAGCGCCAGCAGGATGCGGTGCGCGTCCAGGTCGCACAACAGCAGAAGCGCGACGACGAGCTGGCATCCCAGGTGTGGTGGCGAGGTCGCGCATGAGCCGTTACCCCGGGTCGATATGTGGCGCGCGCGCGGCGGGCAATGCCGTGGCGGCGGCGAAGCGGAAGGCATTTCAGTTGGCGGCCCGCCTGGTCGCCTTTGCCTATGCACGTCCCATTTCGCGTCACCAAGGAGTCCATCATGGCTGATATCGATCCCGTTGCGCAGGCTACTCAGCTGGCCAGCGCCTATGTGAAGCCCGCGCAGTCCCTGCTCACCAAGAAGACCCAGGCCGCCCAGGCCACATCGACGGCCCTGACCAAGCTGCAGTCCGCATTGCGAGCCTTCGACAATGCCGTGGCAAGCCTGTCGGGGAAAAAGGGCCTCTCCCAGAACGCGGCGAGTTTTTCGACCTCATCGGTAGGCACCGCAACGGCGAGCGCAGCCGCCCAGCCAGGGGCCTATTCATTCTTCGTCGAGCAGATCGCCACCGCCCACCAGATTGCCTTCGACGATCTGCCAGCCGTGCCGGTGGCGCTGGGCGGGCCATTGGTGGTGCAGTTGGCGGATGGCTCCAGCTTCACGTTGGACCTGGGGTCGGCGGACTCCGACGGCAACGGCACGATCTCGCAGGTGGAAATTGCACGTGCCATCAACCAGGCCAACGGCAACCAGGGCAAGGTCTCCGCCACGGTGATCAATGCCGGCGGCCAGACCAAGCTGGTACTGACGGCCGGCGGGACCGGAGCCGGCAGTGCCATCACGCTCGACACCAGCGGACTTCCCGGTGGCGCCCTCAAGGACGCCTTGACTGCTACCCCCAGCACCTTGGTCCAGGCGCTAGATGCCCGGGTCTGGTTCGGTGCCCAGGGGACGGGCACCCTGATGCAGCAGGCATCCAACACCTTCACGTCGGTGCCCGGCGTCGGCATGACCTTCACGCAGGCGCAGGCGTCCGGCGACGCCCCCGTGAAGCTGACGGTGTCGGCAGACAAGGATGGCACTGCCAACAACGTGCAGGCTTTCGTGGACGCCTACAACACACTGAAGAAGGTCCTGGACGATCTGACCAAGGTCGGCGACAAGGATGCGGGCACCAGCTCTGCCGCCTTTGCCTCGGACGTCAGCGTGCGCGCCCTGCGCAGTCGACTGAACCAGATCGTGCGGCAGGAGTCCGGTGGCACCAGCCTGCTCGGGCTCGGCGTCAGTGCGGACCGCAGCGGCAATCTGTCCTTGGACAAGGCCAAGCTGCAGGCCAAGCTCGCCTCCGATCCGGACTTGCTGGACAAGGTCTTCGGCAGTGCCAGCGTGGCCAGCAGCACCGGGCTGCTGGGCAGCATGGACAAGTACCTGAATGCCTGGCTCGACAGCGGCACCGGACAAATTGCGCGCAGGCAGCAGACCGTGCAGGTCCAGCAGAAGGCGTTGACGTCCCGCCAGACGAAGCTCAATGAGCAGTACGACCTGATGTACATGCGCTATCTCAAGCAGTTCAGCCAGCTGCAGGCGCTGACGGCGCAGATGGAGCACACATCTTCCTCCTTGTCCGCATCCCTGGCCAGCGGCTGATGCCCGCCGCCACGCCCCATTCTCCTATTCGGCAAACTCCATGACCGCTCTTCACGACGCCTACGGCAGCTACCACGCAGTCAATCTCAGTGCGCAGGCCTCGCAGGCCTCATCAGTGCAGCTCGTGCTGCTCTTGACCGACGGCCTGCTGGAGGAACTCGTGCGGGCCAAGGCGCATATCCAGGGCGGGCGCTATGAGTACAAGGCACACAGCCTGGAGCGTTGCATAGACATGCTCAACGGCCTGTCCAGCGCGCTGGACACGGAATCAGGGGAGGCCGTGGTTTCCAGCCTGGGGCAACTGTATGACTACTGCGCAGAACGTCTCTACCAGGCCGGGGTCAAGCTCGATCCCGCCCAGGTCGACGAGGTCATTCGCCTGATCACCACCCTGCGCCAAGGATGGCAGGGCATGCATGTCCGTCTCGGCTAGATGCGGAGCATGGACAGAACGCCTCAACTGCGCGATCTGGCTCTGCGCCTGTCGCGTTGCGTCGCGGCCGGTGACTGGGTGGGGTTGCGCACCGTGAACAGCGATATCGAGCTGCTGCTGTCCCACGGTCCGTGGTCGGCCGTCGAGCGTGTTGCGGCACAGGGTGTCAGGCGTGCGCACGACCATGCGTTGCAGCGTTGCCGTGAAGAGGTCGCCAGGGTCAGCGGCCAATTGAAGGAGCTTTGCGAACACCGGGATGGCTGGTTGGCCTATGCCCTGGATGGCGGCGGCTGGAAGGGCGATCCGGCATGAGCTATTCCCGATCCCGAACGACGTGGTTCGCCGGCCTGCACCCGCAGCAGCCGGGCTTCGCCGCGCGCGTCCGCTGCGGCAGCCCCCTTGCAGAGGAGTGAGATGACTGCGTTTTCGATCATGCCGTCGCCATCGACCGCACCTGCGGGTACCGAAGTGCCTCCGGTAGTCGCCGGCCTGGGGGACGATGCTGCTGCATGGGCGCCGCTTTTCCTGGATGTCTTGCGCGCAACGCAAGGCAGTCCGTTGGATGGACCGCTGCCGACCGAAGCCCCGGAGGCAGGGGACGGGGATCACGACCGTGACGATACCCCTGATGCATCGAAGGCGGGTGTGCTCGCTGGGCCGGAGCTCCCTGCCTCTGCGGAGATGGCGCCTGCGCTTCTGGCCATGCAGCCTTCATGGTGGAGCGAAGGCGCGCCGGCGCAACCGCTACCGCTACCGCGGACCGAGATGACGGCTGTGGCAGCGCCTGGCCTGCAGGCGGCGATCGCCGGGGCGCCGATCGTGCAGGCGGCTGTCCCGGCTGCCTCGATCGTCCCGGCAGTGCCGGTGTCCGGTGCGTTGCTGCAACCCACCGCTGCGCATGTGGCAGCAGGGCTGCCGGCGCAGCCGGCACCAGTGCCGCCGCCCGAGCACGCGTCCCCGCTGGAGCAGGCATCGAGCCTCCACCGCGCAAGCAATCGGCGGGAGGACCTCGGCGGTGCCGGCACCCAGCCATCCCTGCAGGAAACCGCCTCCCGCGCGCCAAGGAGCGCCGAAGCAGCTCCAGAGGGCGGACGCAATGCACAGGTGACGTCGGACGTGCTGCCTTCCTCGTTCGCTCCGCAGGCATCGCCCGATGCAGGTCCCAGGACCCGGGAGGCCACTCCGGCAGATCCTGCCACCCGTCAGCCGGCGCTGATGCAGGCCTTGGGTGAGCGGATCAAGGTGCAGGTGACCCAGGGTAGCGAGCGGGCGGTGATCCGCCTGGATCCTCCGATGATGGGGCGGCTCGAGATCGTTATCCGGCACGAGGCCGGCGCGCTGCAGGTACAGCTCCACGCCACGCACGGCGACGTGGCGCGGCAGTTGCAACAGATGAGCGATGGCCTGCGCCAGGAACTGGGGCAGCGCCATTTCAGCGACGTATCGGTAGTCGTTTCCCATGGGGCAGAACGCGACTCCGCCGGCCGCCAACGCCAGGGGCAGGAACGTGAGACGCCCGATGCCCCCCCCGGCCGTGCTCTGGCGGAGGCCGAAATCGGCCATGAGCTCCCACTCTTCACATTGGCCTGATGCGGGCTTGGATACTGCATGATCAAGAAAAAAATCCTGCGGCTTCTGGTACCGCTCTTGGCGGGCCTGGCCATCGCCGCCGCCGGGGCAGGGGGAGCCTGGTGGGTGCTCAGGCCCGGTGCCTCCCCGGCGCAGGCAGAGCCTGAAAAGAAGCCGGAGAAGACCGTGGTGCGAGATGCGAAGTATGTGAGCCTGGACAAGGTGCTCATCATGCTGCGCAACCGTGACGGCGAGCCTGTGTCCCGCTACATGTCCATCGATCTGGTGTTCAAGACCGAGGCGAAGAGCGAGAAGCCGCTGCGCGAGCAACTGCCTCTGCTGCGCAGCATCGCGGTGCGTTTTCTCTCCTCCTACACGGTGGAGAAGGCCTCCCTGGCGACGGTGGAAGAGCTCACCGCCGACATCGGCCGCGCCTATGCGGACAGCTACGCGGAAGACGATACCCCTCAGCCTTTCATCAATGTGATGATCGGCAAGCTCATCATCGAGTGACTCGACGATGCAGACCGCCTACGCCGAGATGCAGAGTGTCGCTGCCGTGGCCTTCGACAGGGCTGAGGAGCAGCGCCATCTGCTGGCCTATGTCCCTCTGGTCAAGCGGATCGTGCAGCAGCTCCATGCTCAGGTGGGTGGCGCGGTGGATCGCGACGACATGCAGCAGATAGGCCTGATGGGGCTGCTGGAAGCCCTGCGGCGCTACGGCGCACCCGACGAGCGCTTTGGCGCCTATGCGTCGGTACGCATACGCGGGGCCATTCTGGACGAGTTGCGGCGGCAGGACTGGCGCCCGCGCGCCGTGCGCCAGGAGAGCCATCGCATGCGCGACGCCGTGCGTCAACTCATGCGCAGCCTCGGGCGCGAGCCTTCCGAGGCGGAGATCGTGCAGGCCCTGGGCATCACGTCCGATGCCTACCAGGAGTACCAGCTGGCAGAGAACGCCGAGCAGCTCGCGAGCTTCGACGAACTGATCTACGAGCTCAGCAACCAGCCCTCCGAGATGCAGTCGCCCGAGGCGCAGATGATTGCCCGGCGCAGCATCGAGCAGGCGCTGCACGCACTGGATGAGCGCGAGCAGCGCGTGATCCAGCTCTACTACGAATTCGACCTGAGCTTCAAGGAGATCGCCGCCGTGCTGGACCTGACCGAGGCGCGCATCTGCCAGCTCAACAAGGCGGCGCTGCGCAAGATGCGCGAGTTCCTGCAGCGCCCCTGATCCCCGCCATTTCACGGAAAACCACCATGCAATCCATCATCGGCCTCCTGATCGTCCTGGGGTGCGTGTTCGGCGGCTTCGTGCTCGGCGGCGGCTCGTTCGTCGTGATCTGGCAGCCCATCGAGATGCTGATCATCATTGGCGCGGCGGTAGGCGCGCTGGTGGTGGGAAATCCCCGCCACGTGCTCAACGAGATGCAGCTGCAGGTACGCAAGGTGGCGACCGGGAGAAAGCGCGACTCCGAGTTCCAGCGCCAGCTGCTGCTTCTGATGTATGAGCTGCTCCAGACTGCGGCGGGAGGCCTCAAGGCGCTCGATGCCCACGTGGAGGCGCCGCAGGAAAGCGACCTGTTCAAGCGCTATCCGCTGGTGCTCGCCGAGCCCAAGCTGCTGGCCTTCATCGTGGACAACTTCCGCCTGATGGCCATGGGGAAGATCAATGCCCATGAGCTGGAGGGCGTCCTGGAGCAGGAGCTGGAGGCCATCCACGAGGAAATGGTGCAGCCCTCCAAGTCCCTGCACAAGATTGCCGAGGGCATGCCGGGCTTCGGCATCATGGCCGCCGTGCTGGGCATCGTGATGACCATGCACTCCGTGGCCGAAGGCGCGACGTCCGGAGAGATCGCGGAACATGTGGCCGCCGCCATGGTGGGAACCTTCCTGGGGGTCTTCTTCTGCTATGGCCTGCTGGATCCGCTGAGCAACATGATGAAGCAGGTCGTGAACGAGGAGATGAGCACCCTCGAATCGGTCAAGGTCGTGCTGGTGACCCATGTGTCGGGCAAGCCGCCGTTGCTGGCCATCGACGCAGGCCGCCGGCTGGTGCAGCTCAACACCAAGCCCAGCTTCGCCAAGCTCGAGGGCTGGATCGAGAAGCTGCGCTCCGGTGAAGGCGGTGCCGCGGCAGGCACTTCGTAGCCTGCGGTCTGGAGCTACGCATCATGGCCAGCAAGTTGGACGCCAAGCACCACCAGGAGACCGTCGTCAAGCGCGGCGGTGGCAAGCACCACGAAGAGGAGCATGGCGGCGCCTGGAAGGTGGCGTTCGCCGATTTCTGCCTTGCCCTGCTGTGCCTGTTCCTGGTGCTCTGGCTCATGGCTGCGCGCCAGACCGAGAGCCTGCAGGAGATCGTGCGCAGCTCCAGCATGCTGGCAGAGGGACAGGGCCAGGTGTCCGACACCCTGGGAGGGCCGCGGGGCAGCCTGATCGACCGCCACCCCCTGCCCAGCAGCCTCGATGGGAAGAAGCCAAGCCGTGAGGGCAGCGGTGCTCATGCGCTGGACGAGAGCGGCCAGGGCGCGCGCCTGAGCAAGAGCCGTCTTGAATCCCGGGCGGATCTGCAGGAACTGGCACGGATACTCGAGTCCATGGGCGAGAAGGCCGGCCTTTCAGGGCATGTGCAGACCGTCGTGACGCCCTATGGCCTGCGCGTGATGCTCCATGACACGGAGCGGCAGGGCATGTTCCAGCTCGGCAGCAGCAACCCGAGCGAGAGCTTCCGGCTGTTGCTGCGCAAGATGGGGCCGCTGTTCGCCCAGATCGAGAACCAGATGCTCATCGTGGGCCATACGGACTCGCGGCAGTACGCCGGAGGGGAACTGGCCGGGTTCTCCAACTGGACGCTATCGACCAACCGCGCCATGGCCGCACGCGCGCAGCTCATGGAAGGCGGGATGGGGACGCGCAGCGTGCTGCAGGTGGTGGGCATGGCCGACCGCGCCCTGCTGTATGCGAACGACAGCACGGCGGCAAGCAACCGCCGCATCGAGTTGCTCATCCTGACTCCCGGCCAGTCCCAGGCCGTGGCAGCGATGTTCGGTGCGCCCGAGAATCTCCAGCCGCTGGTGCCCGGTGTGGGCATCGGCCTGGCCGAACGCGGGGAATTGGGCGCCTTGCGCCAGCGTCTGCAGTTCAGCGATGGAGGGGTAGCCCGTGCCAACTGATGCCGCTCCATTCCCGGTCGCCCGCCCAGCCGCCATGTGGTGACACGATGCACACCCGTTCAAGAGGCCCAAGAATGCGAATCTCCAGTATCCCAACCGGCCCGGACATCGTGCCGGTGACCGAAGCCGTCCGCGGCAGCGCCACCCCTGCGCCTGCGGCCGCCGAGGCGGTGGAAACCCAGTCTGCCGTGCTGCAGCCGGCCATGGCCGCATTGGGCGACCTGCCCTCGATCGACCAGGCGCGCGTCGCCGAGATCCGCGATGCATTGGCGCGCGGGGAGCTGCCTTTCGATGCTTCGCGCCTGGCGGCTCTGGTGCAGCGCTACCACGGGAGTGGAAGGTGAGCATCAGCCAGCGCAGCCTCGCCCTGTTCATGAAGGGGGTGCGGGCCGACGTGGACGACTACCGGGCATTGCAGGAGCTCCTGTCCGCCCAGTTCGACGCGGCCTTGCGCCATGACACCGCCGCGCTGGAAGCGCTGGCGCTGCGCATCCTCGACCTTGCAGCGAGTCTCGATGTGCGGCGCGAGGAGCGGGTGGCGCTTGCCCGCGAATGGACGCACGGAGGCATGGTGGTGGGCATGCCCGCTTTGCTCGAGGCGTTGCCGCCGGCCGCGCGTGTTGCCCTTTCGTCCTGGTGGACGACCCTCGAGCAAATAGTGCAGGCCTGCAAGGCCCAGAACATGCGCAACTGCCGCCTGATGGTGGAGCAGAACGAAGTCATGCGGCGTGTACTCAACCAGGAGGAGGCGACCTATGCTCCGGGCTGACGCCGCAGCTTCTTCGCAGATTTACGAGGGGATGCAGCGCATCGCACTGCCCCTTCGGGCGGGAGCGGCGCCGGGCTTCGGTGCACTCTATTCGGAGCTGCAATCGCAGATCGCAGGCTACATCGCGAGCGGGCAGGACCAGGAGCAAGGGTTGTCCGCGTTCACGCTGGATGTACAGGCCCGCAGCCTGCGCGCGCGCGAGCAGTTGTCGGCGCTGTCGCGCAGCACGGCACCTCAGGAGGCAGGCGACTCCGAGAGCCGTCCACGGCACGACTTCCTTGCGCGTATCGAGCCTTGGGCCCGCGAAGCTGCGCAGAGCCTGGGGGTGTCTGCCGACATTGTGAGCGCGCATGCCGTGCTCGAGTCTGGCTGGGGCCAGCGGCTGTTGCGCCATGCCGATGGCACCGACAGCCACAACCTGTTCGGCATCAAGGCCGGGGCGGGCTGGCGGGGCGGTGTCGCAGAGGTGCCGACCACCGAGTTTGAACAAGGCATGGCGGTCAAGAAGACGGAGGGCTTTCGCAGCTACCCTGATGAGGCCAGCGCCTTCAGGGACTATGCCCGTCTGCTGTCGAGCAAGCCCGCCTACCGCGCCGCGCTGCAGGCGGGGGACGATGCCCAGGCCTTCGCCAAGGGACTGGTGCAGGGGGGCTATGCCACCGACCCTGACTACGTGGCCAAGTTTGCACGCGTAGCCCGGCAATTGCGTACGCGGGCAGGGGACTAGGGCGTGGACGGCATGAACATGTCCATGGGCTCCACGGTCGCGGTGCCGGCTACGCGGGCCTGTATGGTCTTCCCGCTGCTGGTGTTGCGCACCCGCACGACATCGCCCATGCCGCCTGCATCCAGCGCTTCCCCCTGGCTGTCCACTTCGACCAGACCGCGCCGGATCGAGATGCGCACCGCCTGGCCCCGGCGCACCAGCACGGCTGCCTCGAGGAACTGCGTCATGACGATCTGGCCAGGCTGCAGTGGGCGCCGGCTGGATTGCCCGACGACGGCTTCCAGCCGGGACGTGGCACTCGACAGCTTGTCGAGCGGCCGTTGTTCCAGTTGCACGTCAGTTGCCGCGATCGGGCGCTTGGCTGCAATGGGGGCCGACGCCACGACGACCTCTGCCGACGCGACGGCCCGTACCAGGAATTCGTATTGCCAGGAGGCGCCCGCATCCCCGCACGTGGCCCGAAAGCGCATGCGGCTGGTGTATCGCATGTCCAGTGCATCGATCGTCAGGGGCGCCCTGCAAGCCAATGAGGGGGGCGGCGTCTCCCCGCCCAGCAGGCTGAGTTCGAACCTGGCGTTGTGCAGGTCGTTCGCCTCGGCCTGCCGGACCAGGTATTGCTGCAAGGCCTTTGCCACGCCTGCGTCCAATCTCGGCGCTGCCGTAGTGGCGGCTGCTGCGGCCAGTGGCAGCAGCGCCGCCAAGAAAAATGATTTCAACCTGTGCATCAATCTGATGAAAGGAAAGCGCATGAGCATCGACTTTCACAAAGCTCTGGGGATTCATCAGGATACCCTCAGATTGCGGGCCGAACGCACCAAGGTTCTGGCCTCCAACATCGCCAATGAAAGCACCCCGGGCTACCAGTCGCGCGACATCGATTTCGCCGCGGCGCTGCAGAGCGTGCTCTCCGACGGTGAAGCGGGGCAGGGCCTCGAGACCGGCGACGGCGGTCTGCAGTACCGCGTGCCCTACCACCCCAGCCAGGACGGCAACACCGTTGAGTTGGGCGTAGAGCAGGCAGCGTTCTCGCAGAACGCCTCGGATTTCCAGACCAGCCTGACCTTCATGAACATGAAGCTCAAGGGGCTCGCCAAAGCCATCGCAGGGCAGTAAGCATGTCATTCCGTCACATTGCCCAAATTGCCGGTTCCGCCATGGCGGCCCAGACCGTGCGCCTGAACACCGTGGCCAGCAACCTGGCCAATGCCCAGTCGGCGTCCGATAGCGAAGCCTCCACGTATCGCGCCCGCAAGCCCGTGTTTGCGTCGGTGTTCAGCGCCGATGGCATGGGGAGCGGCCAACTGCCCGGTGCCCGTGTCCAGGTGCTGGACGTGGTGGAGAGCACCGAGCCCCTGCGACGTGCCTACGAGCCGGAGAACCCTCTGGCCAACGAGGCGGGCGAGGTGTTCTATCCGAACGTGAACTCGGTGGCCGAGATGACCGACATGATGGCCGCCTCGCGGGCTTTCGAAACCAACGTCGAAGTGCTGGGGCGCCTCAAGTCCATGCAGCAGTCGCTGCTACGCCTGGGGGAGGGCTGATTCCATGGAAACGACTTCATCGACTGCATCGCAGTCCAGCGGCAATGCCACGGCGGGCGCCGTGGCAGCAAACAGTTCGGCTGGCATGTCGGACATGTTCCTGAAACTGCTGGTGGCCCAGATCAAGAACCAGAACCCGCTGGAGCCCACGGACCCCAGCGAGTTCGTGACGCAACTCAACCAGCTCAGCCAGACCGAGGCACTGCAGCAACTGGTCAGCCAGAACAGCGCGACCAGCAGCATGCTGTTCAGCCTGCAGGTGCTGGCCATGGGCAATCAGGTCGGGTCCACCGTGACCGTCAAGAGCAGCACCGTGAAACTGTCGGACCAGACCGTGAAGGCGGGCGCCACCCTCGATACCGGCACGTCCGATCTGACACTGGTGCTGACCGGCCCCGACGGCCAGGTGCACCGCAGCTCGCTCGGTCCGCGCGCCGCGGGCAAGGTGGCCTTCGACATCGACCCCACAGCCCTGGGGCTGCCGGCTGGCGAGTACGGACTGAGGCTGGAAACCTCGGAGGGCAGAACCCTCACGGCCGAAGTGACCGGGCAGATCTCCGGCCTGCGGTTCGCGTCCGATGGCTCTCCGGTCGTGGACGTCACCTCGGCAGGCACCGTTACCACTGCCGACATCACCGTCTTCCTCGGCCGCAGCAGCTAAACCATCCGATCCGTTGAAAGGACCTGACCATGAGTTTCGATATCGCCCTGTCCGGCATCTCTGCCATCAACAATGAGCTGGAGACCATCAGCAACAACATCGCCAATACCGGCACCTACGGGTTCAAGTCGAGCCGAGCCAACTTCGCCGCTATGTACTCCGGCAGCCGGCCTTCGGGCGCCGAGGTGGCTTCCATCACGCAGAGCATCGGTGTTGGCGGCGGCACCCAGACCACCGGCCGCGGCATGGACGCCATGATCGAGGGGCGCGGCTTCTTCGTCACCCGCGACAGCTCGGGGCAACTGGCCTATACCCGCGTAGGCATCTTCTCGGTCGACAAGAACGGCTATGTGATCGACAGCGCCGGCCGCAGTGTGCAGGGCTATGCCCAGCTCTATGACGCTGCGGGCCGCCCTCAGGTGGGGGCCGCGCTCGGTGCCATGGGCAACCTGAAGCTGCGCGACGGCCAGATCGCGGCGCAGGCGACCGACGGCCTGCGTTATGTAGGCAACCTGTCCTCCGACTGGACGGTGCCTGCCACCCCCTTCAGTGCGACCAACCCGCTGAGCTACAACAGCGCCTCGACCTCGGTGGTCTACGACTCGCTGGGTACCAAGCACACGGTGACGCAGTACTTCGTGAAGACAGGGCCAGGGAGCATCGCGGTGCACTACGGGTTTGACGGTACGGTAGGAACCACCACGACCACCCTGACGTTCAATACGCAGGGGCAGCTCCCCACACCCGCCGGCACCGTGAACCTGGCCATCGCTGCGCCGCCCGGCGCCGATCCCATCTCGATCGACATCGACTACACCGGCACGACACAATTCGGCGGGGCCACCACCGAACTCACCAATGCCGCCAACGGCTATGCCTCCGGCGTGCTCACGGGGGTGCAGATCGACCCCGATGGTTCCGTGCTGGGCGTGTACAGCAATGGCATGAAGCAGCGGGCCGGTACGCTGGCGCTGGCCACCTTCCCCAATGAGGACGCTCTCGTGCCCATCAATGGCACGGCGTGGACCGCCTCGTCTGCAACCGGCGAGCCGCTGTACTCGACGCCGGGAACGGGAATTGCCGGAAAGCTCAATGCCGGTGCGCTGGAGCAGTCCAACGTCGACATGTCGACCCAGCTGGTCATGCTCATGACGGCTCAGCGCAACTACCAGGCCAACACCAAGGTCATCTCGACCAACAGCGCGATGATGCAGTCCCTGATGCAGGCCGTCTGACGCAGGTTGCCATGGATGCCTTGATCTACACCACCATGAGCGGGGCCGAGCGTGCCTTGCGCGCTCAGCAGGTGCACGCCAACAACCTCGCCAACCTGGAGACAGGCGGCTTTCGGGCCGATCTGGAGTTGGCGACCGACCAGGCGGTGTCCGGCCATGGCTACGACGCGCGGCATCTGAGCCAGCTGAGGGCCAATGCCGTCGCCGCTCGCGAGGGGGCCGTGCGCGAGACCGGCCGGGACCTCGATGTGGCCATCTCGGGACAGGGCTACTTTGCTGTCGAGCTGCCGGGCCAGGATGGACAGGCCGGCGAAGCCTATACCCGTGCCGGTCATTTCGATATCAGTGCCGAAGGAGCGTTGTCCGTCAATGGCCGCGCGGTGCTGGGCGACGGAGGTCCCATCGTGCTGCCGGCGTATCAGCGCGTCGCGATCGCGGGCGACGGGGCGGTGCTGGTGCAGGCGCCGGGCCAGCAGGATCTGCAGCCCGTGGACCGGCTCAAGCTTGTCAAGCCGGAGGCGGCCGCAGTGACCAAGAATTTCGCCGGCCTGATCGTCGCGCGTTCAGGCGAGCCGCTGCCGGCTGACGAAACGGTCAAGGTGCGCGGAGGCTTCCTGGAGGGCAGCAATGTATCTGCTGTCGAGGAGATGGTTGCCGTCATGGGCATCAGCCGCGATTTCGAAGTCCAGATGAAGCTCTACCGCGCCGCCGACGCCATGGCAGACGCCGGCAATCGGCTGATCCGCGAGTGACGCCGCAGCGGCGCCCGGATTCGTCATCACGCAACCCCTTCAGGAGAACAGCATGAACCCCGCCATGTGGATCAGCAAGACCGGAGTGCAGGCCCAGGATGCCAAGCTCCAGGCCATTGCCAACAATCTTGCCAACGTCAATACCACCGGCTTCAAGCGCGACCGGGTGGTTTTCGAAGACTTGTACTATCAGGTCGAGAAACAGCCTGGTACCCAGCGCGACAACAACACGGTCACGCCTTCCGGTGTGCAACTGGGCACCGGTACCCACCTGCTGGGAACGCAGAAGACCTTCACTGCCGGTCCGCTGCAGACCACCGGACAGTCGCTGGACGTTGCCATCGTCGGACTCGGATTCCTCCAGGTGGAGCAGCCCAACGGGGATATCGCCTACACCAGGGCGGGCCAGCTGCAGCCCAATGCGGAGGGTCGCCTGGTGACCGCCCAGGGCCTGCCCCTGGTGCCTGAAATCACCATACCGGCCAATGCGACGGCGGTGACCATTGGCGAGAACGGCGTGGTGTCTGTCACCATTCCAGGATCCACGGCGCCCAACGAGGTGGGCCAGATCAATCTGGTGAATTTCCTCAATCCCTCCGGTCTTCTGGCGCTGGGGGGCAACCTCTACCACGAGACCGCGGCCAGCGGTGCGCCAGCCGAGGGCGTTCCGGGCGACAACGCGCTTGGCAAGCTCAAGCAAGGGGTGCTGGAGGGCTCCAACGTGCAGGTGGTCGAGGAAATGGTGGACATGATCGCGGCCCAGCGCACCTACGAGATGAACACCAAGGTGCTGTCCGCTGCGGACAACATGATGCAGTACCTCGCCCAGGCGGTACGGTGATGTTGCGAGCGACTTTGCCGCTGTGGGCCTGCTGCCTGTCGGTCATGCTGGGCGGTTGCGCCAGCATGGCGCCGCCGCAGCCACCGGTGGCGCGCAACGTGGAGCCCTTTCCGCTTCCTGAGCCCACTGTCGTCCGCAAGGGGCGCGCCGGCGGCGTTTTTGGGTCGGACGTGCCCTGGCAACTGACCTCCGACAGCCGTGCCTTCCGCCCCGGCGACGTGCTGACCGTGGTGCTGCAGGAGACCACACAGGCCAGCAAGCAGGCAGACACCAAGTTTGGCAAAGGCAGCAGCCTGTCGTTCAAGCCGGCGGTGATCGCCGGGAAGTCGCTCAAGACAGACATCGGACTGGACTCCCAGAACGATTTCAACGGTACGTCATCGAGCACGCAGCAGAACACCTTGCAGGGCGCCATCACGGTGATCGTGCACAACGTGCTGCCCAACGGCCTGCTGCTCATCCAGGGCGAGAAAAGCCTGTACCTGAACCAGGGCGAAGAGTTCATCCGCCTGAACGGCTACGTGCGCCCCGGCGATATCGATACCGACAACCGCGTGTCATCGCAACGCATTGCCAACGCCAACATCGCGTACTCCGGGCGCGGCACGCTGGCCGACGCCAACTCCGCCGGCTGGCTCACCCGCTTCTTTGTCAGCCCCCTGGCGCCTTTCTGAGGCCGCATGCCATGAGCACATCGCACCTCTACTGTCTGCTGCGCCGCTGGCTGACCCCGTTTGCCTGGCTGGTGCTGGCCTGTGGCCTGGCCCTTCCCGCATGCGCGGCCGAGCAGGCCTTGCGCAACCTCACCCATGTGGAAGGCGTGCGCGAGAACCAGTTGATTGGATATGGCGTGGTCGTAGGCCTGCGCGGCAGCGGCGACGGCACGCAAGTGAAGTTCGCGGGGCAGTCGGTCATCAACATGCTCAAGCAGTTTGGCGTGAAACTGCCCGAGCGCACCGACCCCAAGCTCAGGAACGTTGCGACCGTGATGGTCAGCGCCACCTTCCCGCCGGGCTACCGCAAGGGGCAGACCATCGACGTAACGGTCTCGTCCATGGGCGACGCGAAGAGCCTGCGTGGCGGCGTGCTGCTGCTCACGCCCTTGCGTGCCGCAGATGGCGATGTCTACGCACTGGCCCAGGGCAACCTGGTCGTCAGCGGCGTTGCGGCACAGGGCAGCAGCGGCTCCAGCGTGACGGTGAATACGCCAACGGCGGGGCGCATACCGAATGGTGCCAGTATCGAGCGCGAGATCGAAAGCGACTTCGATGCCGGCACGACCGTGCGCCTGAGCCTGCGGCGTCCGCATTTCCAGACGGCCACCAACATCGTGACCGCCATCAACCGCCGCTATGGCGAGATCGCCACGGCGCACGATGCCACCAGCGTCGAAGTCCTTGCACCTACCAACCCGACCCAGCGCGTGAGCTTTGTCGCGGCCCTGCAGGCGCTGAGCGTGGATGTCGGAGTGGAGGTGCCCAAGGTCATCATCAATTCGCGCACCGGGACCGTGGTCATTGCAGAGGGCGTGCGTGTCAAGCCGGCCGCGGTCTCGCACGGGAACCTGAAGGTGGTGATAGCGGAGCAGCCGGCCGTCAGCCAGCCGGCGCCCTTCGGCCGAGGCCAGACGCAGGTGGTCCCGCAGTCGCAGATCAGCGTTGACCAGGGATCGGGGCGCATGTTCAATCTGCCCGCGGGAGTGAGCCTGCAGACCATTGTCGACAGCATCAACAGCATCGGTGCTTCGCCCGACGATCTCATGGCCATCCTGCAGGCGCTGGACCAGGCCGGGGCCATCGAGGGTGAGCTGATCGTTATCTGACACGGAAGCCCTGTCATGTCCATCCATCTCTCCCTGGAATCCGGATCTGCCGCCACATCCTCCGCTGACCCGGACCCCGTGCAGCGCGCGAGGATCGAGCAAGCCGCGCGCAAGTTCGAAGGCTTCTTCATCACCGAGGTGCTGCGCCAGATGCGGCGCGGCACACGCGAGCTGGCCGGCGAGGATGCCATGTTCCACAACCGCGTCAACGACGACATGCTGGACATGGCGGACACCATGGTGGCCGACGTCATGGCAGGGCAGCATGCATTCGGGATTGCCGACGCGATCCTGCGGCAACTGCTGCCGGGCACGGCAGGGGCTGTGGCCGCATCGTCAGCGCCTGGTGCACTTAAGCAGTCCGCAGCGGCGGTCGCCTATCCCAGGCAGGACCCGGTCGACCTTCTCGATCCTTCAGCGCGCGGAGCCATTCCATGATCACCAATATCGCCCTGTCGGGTGCGCAGGCCGCCCAGGCGGCGCTGGCCGTAGCCAGCCAGAACGTGGCCAATCTCATGACGCCCGGCTACACCCGGCAAGGCATTCTGCTGTCGGCGGTATCGGGGCTGGGGGGCACCAAGCTGGCAGGCAGCGGCGTGAACGTCTCGGCCCTGCTGCGCTTCGCCGATGGCTACAAGAGCCAGCAGTTGTGGTCCGCAGCGTCGAACCTGGGGCAGTATTCGGTCTCCCAGCCCTACCTGACACAGCTGGAGTCGGTCATGGGCAATGGCACCTCCAATATCGACAGCGGCCTGGATGCCTTCTTTGCCGCGCTGAATGCTGCGACCGTGGATCCCACGTCCAGTCCCCTGCGCCAGCAGGTGATCACGGCTGCCGACGCGCTGGCCCAGCGCTTCAACAGTCTCAACCAGCTGCTGGTCAACCAGCGCGCGTCGGTCTTCAGCCAGCGCGAGGCGGTGGTTGCCCAGGCCAATTCCCTGGCCGTGGGCATCGCGGCCCTGAACGAGCAGATCGCGGGCACGCACGGCACGGAAGTCAATGCCTCGGGACTGGTGGACGAGCGCGACCGCAAGATCGACGAACTGGCGGGGTTGATCGGCATCCAGGTCGTCGATCAGGCGGACGGATCGCGCAGCGTGTCGCTGCGCAGCGGCCAGCCACTGGTGATCGGCTCGCTGGCGGGCAGCCTGTCGCTGCAGGCCAATCCCAATGGCTCGCAGACGCTCAAGCTGAGTTTCGTGCAGGAAACCTTCACGTTGCCGACCACCAACCTCGGTGGCCGCCTGGGCGGACTCGCCGATTTCGAAAACCAGGAACTGCTGCCGCTCATGCAGTCGATCCAGGAGATGGCGCAGCAGGTCGCCAGCCGCACCAACACCCAACTGGCCGCGGGCTTTGCGCTGAACGGTTCGGTTGGTACCAGCCTGTTCGAAGCCGCTCCCACCAGCGGCATCATGCAGGTGCGCAGCGGCATACTGGGGCAGGACCTGGCGTTCTCCGGCAACGCAGAACTTCCAGGGGACAGCAGCAACCTGCTGGCACTGGTTGCGTTGAAGGAGCAGCCCGTCACGCTGACGACGCTCGGCAGCGTGCTGCTGAGCGATGCGCATGCGCAACTGGTCGGCCGGCTGGCGATGGACAGCCAGAAGAACCAGGTCGCGCTCTCCACCTCGACCACGGTGCGCAACCAGGCGGAGGAGAGCTGGAAGTCGACCAGCGGCGTCAGTGAGGATGAAGAGGCGATCAACCTCATGCAGTACCTGCGCATGTACGAGGCCAACATGAAGGTGGTCTCTGTCGCCAACCAACTTCTGGACAGCACGCTGGCCATGATCAATTGACGAAGGCACTGCCATGCGAATCTCCAGCACCCAGTACCACAGCACCATGAATACCGCTCTGCAGCTGGCCAACCAGCGCGTCGGGGCGGTGCTGCAGCAGATGGCATCCGGCCAGCGCCTGCTTACGCCGTCCGATGACCCCATTTCCCAGGTCCGGCTGATGCGCCTGGGGCGTGAGGAGGCGGCGCTGGACCAGTACCGCAAGAACATCGAGACCCTGTCGTCGCGCCTGGAGCAGAACGAGGCGCGGCTCGAGGGGATCGCCAGCGATGTCATGCAGGTGCGGGATCTGCTGGTGTGGGCGTCCGACGGGGCAAACGTGCCGCAGGATCTGCAGGCCATGTCGAGTTCGATCGATTCCCTGCGCGAAAGCATCTTCTATACAGCCAATAGCCGCGATCACGAAGGACGCTACGTGTTCTCGGGGACGGCGGTCAACACACCCGCCATCCGCTATGACGCGTCCCAGCCCCTGGGCTCGCGCTACACCTTCGACGGCAATCAGGCGAAACAGTCGGTGGTGGTCGGCAACGGCGTAACGCAGGCGGCCAACGTCAGCCTTCCCGAGGCGCAGGACCTGCTCAACCTGCTCGATCGTGTGGGCGCCACGCTTGGCAGCCCGGCTTTGGATGTGAATGACCCCGCTGTGCGCGCCACTCTGGCGGCCGCCCTGGGCGGCATGGACATCGCCCTGGACAGCGTCAACACGCAGATTGCGCGTATCGGCGGCCAGCACAATATCCTGCAGACCCTCGACGATACGCATGCTGACGTGAGCCTGTCCAACCAGAACGCTGCCATCACCATCGGCCGCCTGGACTATGGAGACGCGGCGGTCAGGCTCAACGGCTATACCGTGGCGGTGGAGGCAACGCAGAAGGCGTATGCCAAAGTCAGCAATCTGTCGTTGTTCAACGTGATCTGAGCGCACATGCTGCCGCGCCATGCAGGTTGAGTCGCCTGCTTCCACCCGATTCCTGCCGCAACGCGCGGCGTCCACGCACGAGGCCACGTTCACCCCCGCGCCGGGAGTGGGCGCGGGCAAGCGTCCCGGCCGGTCTCCCGACGTAGCGGACAGGGCCGTGCCGGCCGCGGCAGCGCCGGTTCGCAAAGGTCTGCGCGGCTGGGACCCCGGCTCCCAGCTGCAGCTGGCGAGTGCACAGCAGACCCGGGACTTCCTGCAGGACATGGAAGGGGGGTTGCGAGCACTGGGCGCTGCAATCAGAGGCACGCTGGCAGGTTCGCCGCCTGGTGACGCCACGCCGGATGCAATGCTGCGTACGCTGACTGCCAGGTGGGCCGAGCGAGGAGATGCCACTGCATACAGCCTGGACGGCCAACTGAAATTTGGGGCGCGTGGTCAGGCGCGCCAGTCCTTCCGCATCCCGGGGTTGGATGTGGACAGTCTGCAGGCCCAGGGGCGGGAGACGCTTTTTTTCTCCGTCACTGGCTCGGGCCGGCAGCCGATTGCGGTGGTACTCGATCCGTCCTGTCCATCCAGGGTCCAGGTGCAGCAGATGGACACGGCCTTGTTCTCCGCCGGCATGCGGGTCACGGGTAGTGCGCAAGGGGACCTCCTGTTCGATGTACCCGAGGTACGCTGGGAGGCTGTGCGTGACACACTGGCCATCCGTGGCGGCGGCATGCGCTACCCCGCGGGGCAGATGCATCTTGTCCGGCCGCAAGCCGTAGCGCCTATCGTCAGTCCTGACCAATGGCGTCTGGACGACCTGGCCGGCACGCTGCGCTATGCCGCCGCAGCGCAGGCCCGGGTGCGCCAGGCCCGTCAGCAGGTGGACCGTGCCTTGGTCAATGCTGCTGCCGGCCCTGCAGCCGCCGCATCCGGCGAAACCGCTTCCGCTGACTGGGCCGATGCGTTTTGCCAGGAGTTCCATGAGCGCGCAGCGGATCCCGACTACGGATTCGTGGCATCCATAGCCCCGGCGCTGACAGGCATCAGCCGTGAGCGCGTGGTGTCGCTGCTCAGTTTGCGTGCCGACTGATCGCTTCGCCGGAAAAAATGCGAGGGCCTGGGAAAGGCCAGAATATTGCGCTATAATACGAAGCTTAGCGGCTGTAGCTCAGCTGGATAGAGTACTTGGCTACGAACCAAGGGGTCGTGGGTTCGATTCCTGCCAGCCGCACCAAACGGATAGCCCCGGAACTGCAAGGTTCCGGGGCTTTTTCCTTTGTGTCGCACATGCTGGAGCGCTGCATGAACAAGGCCTTCACCAAAGAAACGGATGCCGAGGACGATGAGGGCGACGCGCCCGAGCAGTCCCCGCTGGCTGGGCGCAAGAACTACATCACTCCCGCCGGCTATGCCCGCCTGCGCGCGGAGCTTCTCGACCTGATGGACAACGAGCGCCCCAAGGTCGTCGAGGCCGTGCACTGGGCCGCCCGCAATGGGGACCGTTCCGAGAATGGCGATTATCTCTACGGCAAGAAGCGCCTGCGCGAGATCGATCGGCGCATCCGTTTCCTCACAAAGCGCCTGGAGATCGCGGAGGTGATCGATCCGCGCGTGCATGCGGGGAAGGATCAGGTGTTCTTCGGCGCGACGGTGGTCTACGAGGACGAAGGTGAAGAGCGCCGCGTGACCATCCTGGGCATAGACGAAACCGACAGCGCGCAGCAGCAGGTGAGCTGGATCTCACCGGTTGCCCAGGCGCTGCTGAAAGCGCGCGAAGGCGATGTCGTCCGTCTGGTCACCCCTGCTGGCGCTCGGGACATCGAGGTACTGTCGGTGTCCTATCCTGCGGATTAGCCAGCCGCCGGCTTGATGCGCCGGGTGCGCAGTACCGACGGCGTACGGTTGAGGTTGCGCAGGGCGGTTTCCAGATGGGTGCTGTCGCGCACCTCGATCACGAAGCGCAGGTCGGTGGTGTCGAGCGCCGCCTCTTCTCCCATGTCCACGTGCGTGATATCCACCTCCGCACGCGCCAGTTCTGCCGACACGCGTGCGAGCACGCTCTTGCGGTTGGTGACGGTGACGATGACGCCGGTCTCGAAAGGGCGCACGGGATCATCGGCCCAGGCCACGGCTATGAAGCGCTCGCTGTCCTTGTGCAGCAGCCGGTTGGCGACGGCGCAGTCTGCCGTATGCACGGTCAGGCCTTCGCCACGGCCCAGGTAACCCACGATAGGGTCGCCCGGCACGGGGCGGCAGCACTTGGCGTACTGCACGGATGCATTCTCGCTGCCGTCCAGCGTCACCGCGCCCTGGGAAAGGGTCTCGTGCGAGGTGTAACGCTCTCGTGTGAGCAGAAGCGCATTCGGCCGCGCACCGTCTTCGGTGAGCAGGATCATCAGGCGCTTGGCCACGATACTGGCGATGCGCTTGCCTAGGCCGATGTCGGTCAGCAACTCTGCGCGGTCGCGGTTACCCGTGAAGCGCAGCAGCTTGTCCCAGATCGGCTGGTGCTCTGCGTCGTGGTCGGGCAGGCGCTCGATGCCTTCGGCGCGCAAGGCCTGCGTGAGCAGTTTCTCGCCGAGCGACTGGGACTCGGTCTGCTCCAGCGTCTTCAGGTAGTGCCGGATCTTCGAGCGTGCGCGTCCGGTGCGCACGAAACCCAGCCAGGCCGGGTTTGGCGTGGATACCGGCGCCGTCGTGACTTCGATCACGTCGCCGTTCTTCAGCTCGGTACGCAGTGGTACCTGCTCGCCGTTGATCTTGGCCGCGACCGTTCGGTCGCCGACGTTGGTGTGGATTGCATAGGCAAAGTCCACCACCGTCGCGCCGCGCGGCAGCGCCATGATCTGGCTCTTGGGTGTGAAGACATAGACCGCGTCGGGGAACAGGTCCACCTTGACGTGGTCCCAGAACTCGGCGGCGTCGCGCGTCTCCTGCTGGATGTCGAGCAGCGACTGCAGCCATTGCGTGCCGTGGCGTTCAGCTGTCTCGCCCGGGTCGTCCGCCTTGTAGAGCCAGTGCGCAGCCACCCCCGCTTCAGCGACGATGTGCATTTCCTCGGTGCGCATCTGGAACTCGATGTTGATGCCCGAGGGGCCTACCAGCGTGGTGTGCAGCGATTGGTAGCCATTGAGCTTGGCAATCGCGATGTGGTCCTTGAACTTGCCCGGTACCGGCTTGTACATCTGGTGCAGCAAGCCCAGTGCGGTGTAGCAGTCTGTCACGCTCGGCACGATGATGCGAAAGCCGTAGATGTCGGTCACCTGGGCGAAGCTCAGGTTTTTGTCTTCCATCTTGCGGTAGATGGAATAGAGTGTCTTCTCCCGCCCCGCAATGCGCATCTGCATGCCGGCAGCGGTGAAGATGGTGTCGACGTCGGTCTGTACTTTGCGCAGCAGGTCGCGCCGGCGGTTGCGCGCCTTGGTCACGGCCTTGGAGAGGATGGCGTGCCGCCATGGGTGCAGGTAGCGGAAGGACAGCTCCTGGAGCTCTCGGTAGGTCTGGTTCAGTCCCAGGCGATGGGCAATGGGCGCGTAGATGTCCAGAGTTTCCGATGCGATGCGGTGCCACTTCTCCCGCGGCATGTCGCCCATGGTGCGCATGTTGTGGGTGCGGTCGGCGAGCTTGACCAGTATCACCCGCACGTCGCGCGCCATTGCCAGCAGCATCTTGCGGAAGGACTCCGCCTGGTTTTCTTCGCGCGTGTTGAACTGCAGCTTGTCCAGCTTGGTCAGGCCGTCCACGAGTTCGGCCACCGGGGCGCCAAAACGCTCGATCAGCTCCGCCTTGGTAACGCCGCAGTCTTCGATTGCATCATGGAGCAGGGCCGCCATGAGCGCCTGCGCATCAAGCCTCCAGGTCGCGCACTGCGCGGCGACCGCGATCGGATGGGTGATGTACGGCTCGCCGCTGTTGCGCAACTGCCCCAGGTGGGCTTCATCCGCGAAGCGGTAGGCCTGGCGCACCTGCTCCACGCCCGCGGGGCCCAGGTAGTCCAGGCCGGCGGTCAGTGCCGCGAAGCTGGCGGCCGCCGCATTGGCCGCAGCTGCGCTCGATGCCTCCTGTTGGAGGGCATCGGGAGAAGAAGGGGGACTGGCGGAGGAGGTCGTTTGCAGCACCGCTGTCATGCCTCAAATGTAGCGCGCAAGAAAAAGCCCTGTGCAACGGGAAAAAACAGTCGCGTGTCGCATGTGCAGTCTCTGGACCAAAAAAAAGCACCGCGTTGCGGTGCTCTTCGGTGCTGGACGCGACCCGGGGAGGCGGTCAGGGGACCTTTTTCAGCATCTCGATGCCGACCTTGCCTTCTGCAATCTCACGCAGGGCGGTCACGCCGGGCTTGTTCTTGCTCTCGATCTTGGGGGCATGTCCCTGGCTCAGCATGCGGGCACGGTAGGTGGCGGCAAGCACCAGCTGGAACCGATTGGGGATCTGCAACAGGCAGTCTTCAACGGTGATACGGGCCATGGGGAACCTCCGGGGGAACTAGGGGATATTGAGCGACTTGAAGGTGTCGGCGCGGGCGCGGCGCTGGGCCGCGAACTTGAGGCGCTGGGCATGGACCACGGCTTTGAGGTCGAAAAGCGCACGCTCGAACAACTCATTGATTATAACGTAGTCGAATTTGCGGGCTTCGGCCATCTCGGTGGCGGCATTCTTGAGGCGCAATTCGATGACATCGGGGGCATCTTCGCCGCGCCGCTCCAGCCGGGCGCGCAGTTCTTCCCAGCTGGGCGGCAGGATGAAGATCAGCACGGCGTTGGCGAAGGTCTGCTTGATCTGCACGGCACCCTGGAAATCGATCTCGAGGATGACGTCAGCGCCCATGGCCATACGCTCTTCGATGGCCTTCTTGGACGTGCCGTAGCGCTCGCCATGGACGTGGGCCCACTCGACGAACACGTCGCCAGCCACCATGGAGTCGAACTCCTGGTGCGACGCGAAATAGTATTCGCGCCCGTGCTTTTCCTGGCCGCGCGGGGCGCGCGTGGTGTGCGAGACGGAGAGCTGCACCTGGGAGTCGAGCTCCATCAGGGCCTTGACCAGGCTTGATTTGCCTGCGCCGCTAGGGGCTGCGACGACGAAAAGGTTTCCGGGGTAATCCATGCGAAACGGTGAAGCGGTAAGGGAATTCCCGGCGAACGGGATCGTCCGATATTTTGCACGTGAAACGCTGGCGGCGTTCCAAGCTGTTGATTTTTATAGATATTCACGTTGCAGCATTTGATTCAGCCCGGAGCCGCCTTGCTCTCCTCTGGCGCCTGCGCCTGGAACATCCGCGAGAAGTCGCAGCACTCCTGCGCCAGCATCACGATCGACGAGGTGAGGGCGCTGCGGTGCTCGCCCTTGTGCATCGCCACGTAGTGCACCAGCGGCAGCGCGGGCGTCACGTCGATCACCGCCAGCATGCCGGCGGCCACCAGCGGCTCCAGGCACTGGCGCGGCAGGTAGCTCACTCCAAGGCCCGACACGGTGAGCCCGGTCAGCGCCACCAGGTTGCTCACCACGATCACGTCGGCCGGCTGCACGCCTTGCTCTTTCATCCACGCGTCGTAGGCGCGGCCCGTGCCCGAGTTGTTGCCTTGCACCAGCATGCGCTGCCGGGCCAGTTCATGCAGCCGCACTGTACCGCCGGCGGGCACCACGCCGGGCTTGCACATCCACGCACTCCGTACCTGGCCGATGACCTTGTGCGGCAGGCGCGAGTCGGCAAAGGTGTCAGGCACGATGACCAGGTCGAGTGCGTCGGCCTGCAGCTTGTCCCGCAGCTGCAGGCTGTCGTCCACGTCGGGCTGGAGGATCACCTTGGGGTAGTGCTGGCGGATCAGGCCGACCAGCCGCGGCAGCCAGGTCATGGCGGTGAGCTCGGTCACGCCCAGGCGGATGCGCCGCTCCACCACGCCGGGCTTTCCGAACTGCTCGACCGCCGCGTCGCGCTGCGCCAGCAGCTTCTGCGCAAGCACGAACATTTCCTCGCCCTTCTCGGTGAGCCGCGCGGTGCGCTGGCTCCGGTCGAACAACTCGGTGTCGAACAACTGCTCTAGTTCATGCACTCTCTTGGAGATGGCCGACTGCGAGGTGTTGAGGTGGTGGGCGGCCTGCGCGAAGCCGCCCAGCCGGGCGATCCAGTACAAGGCTTCGAGTTGCTTGAAGGTCATCACGGTGCAAGGCTTCGGCAAGTTCCGCTGATAAAACGCTTTTATTCATGCAATTCGATCACAAAAAATCGCTTTTAGAAATTCATGGCGAGGCAGAAGATTCGGGCCACCTCTTCCGACTCTTCAAGGATCTCCCATGGATTTCAGGAAACTGCCCCTCGCCCGCGCTCTGGCTTCCGGCCTCGCTCTTGCCCTTGCCTGCGGCGCCGCCAGTGCCCAGGACGGCGGCACGCTGCAGAAGATCAAGGAGAGCGGCACCATCCAGATCGGCGCGCGCGACAGCCAGATCCCGTTCTCGTACAAGCTCAGCGCGGACAGCGCGCCCATCGGCTTCACCAACGACATCTGCCTGAAGATCGTCGACGCGGTCAAGGCCAAGCTGGGCCTGGCCAAGATCGAGGTGCGCTACACCATGCTCAACTCGACCAACCGCATTCCGCTGCTGCAGAACGGCACGGTCGACCTCGACTGCGCGACCACCACCAACACCACGCAGCGCCAGGCGCAGGTCGACTTCGCACCCAGCCACTTCGTGACCAACATCACCGCCGCGGTGCGCAAGAATTCGGGCATCAACTCGCTCGCCGACCTGAACGGCAAGAACGTGGCCACCGTCTCGGGCAGTACCTCGATCCAGTTGCTGCGCGGTGCGCGCAAGAACGGCACCATCGAAGTGAACGAGATCGCCGGCAAGGACACCTCCGACGGCTTCCTGCTGCTGTCCACCGGCCGCGCCGAGGCCTATGTGCTCGACGACGTGCAACTGGCCGGCATGATCGCCAGCGCGCCGAATCCCGGCGACTACAAGATCCTCAAGGAGTCGCTGCGCCAGGAGCCCTACGGCATCATGCTGCGCAAGGATGACCCGCAGTTCAAGGCGCTGGTGGACGAGACCGTCACGGGACTCATGAAGTCGGGCGCCATCGAGCAGCTCTATGCCAAATGGTTCACCTCGCCGATTCCGCCCAAGGGCGCGAACCTCAACTTCCCGATGACGGACGCGGTGCGCGAGATTTACCAGAACCCCAACAACAAGGGCGTCTGAGCGATGGCATTCTCGTCTTCGCATCCCAAGGGACTGGTCTTTTCCGACGTGCTGATGCGCGAGGTGCGCCAGCGCTTCCTCGGCATCGAGCGCGACCACCACGGGCGTGAGCGCCTGTACTTCGACAATGCCGGCGGCTCGTTCCGCCTGAAAGCGGCGGTGGAGCGCTTCGCGCAGGTCGACGCCATTCCCGACAACGCCGAGCGCATCCACGCCACTGCCGTCGAGCTGCAGGACATCCAGGCCCGCGGCAGCGACGACCTGCGCACCATCCTCAACGCGCGCGGCGGCAGCGTGTACGCCTCGCTCACGGCTTCGGGCGCCATGTTCGACATGGTGCGCGCCATCGCCGAGAACGTGCCGGGCACGAACATGGTCACCACCGTGCTCGAGCACCCCTCGGCCTTCGACGCCATGAGCCTCTATGCCCAGCGCCTGGGCCGCGAACTGCGCGTGGCCAGGAGCAACTCCGCCACCGGCGGCATCGACGTGGACGAGATCGTGCGGCTGGTCGACAAGGACACCTGCCTGCTCAACGTGATCTACGCGTCGAACATCTCGGGCGCCAAGCTCGACATGGAAGCGATCGTGCGCAGAGTGCGCGAGATCAAGCCCGACCTCTACATCCTCGTCGACGCCGTGCAGCACGCGCCGCACGGCCTCATCGACTTGCAGAAGACGCCGGTGGACGGCATCAACCTCGCGCCCTACAAGTTCTTTGGCTGCAGGGGCTCTGGACTCGCCTGGCTGTCCGAGCGCGCATCGGTGCTGCCGCACCACAAACTGGCCGCCAAGAAGTCCGACTACTGGGACCTGGGCAGTTCGGCGCCGTGGCAGTTCGCGGTGCTCACCGAAATCGTCGACTACGTGTGCTGGCTGGGCGCGCACTTCACGGACGCGGCAGATCGCCGTGCGCTGTTCGTGGCGGGCATCACGCACATCGAACTGCACGAACGCGCGCTGCTGTCGGTGCTGCTCGACGGCACCGCGCAGGTGCCTGGCATGCGCGCCATGGATGGAGTGAACGTGTTCCTAGACCACGACGACCTGACGCGGCGCGACCTGATCCTGGGCATCGGCTTCGACCGCATCGACTGCACGCAGGCCGTGGTGGAGTACGCGAAGCGTGGCGTCACGGTATACGAGCGCGTGGCGACCAGCCTCTACTCGAAGCGCATGCTCGAGTCGTTCGGCCTGGCGGGCACCGTGCGGGTGTCGCCGCTGCACTGCAATTCGGTGGCGGACATGGAGAAGTTCCTGCGCATCACGCAGGAGATCGCCGGCGAGCGCCGCTGATGCGCCGGGCGCCTTGGACCCTTCAAGGCGCTTTCTGGCCGAGCCATAAGTGCCTGCTGCACCTGGGGACGGCTGCGGCGCCATCGGAAATCGGCGGCTCCGATGGCGGGCGTGGGGGAGATGGCTCCCCCTGCGGGGTCACTCGATGTTCTGCACCTGCTCGCGCATCTGCTCGATCAGCACCTTCATGTCTACCGAGATGCGGGTCAGCTCCAGGGCTGCGGACTTGGAGCCCAGTGTGTTGGCTTCGCGGTGCAGCTCCTGGATCAGGAAGTCCAGCCGCTTGCCGGCTTCGCCACCCTTGGCCAGCAGGCGGTCGATTTCGTCCAGGTGCGAATCCAGGCGGGTGATCTCCTCGGCCACGTCGATGCGGATGGCGAAGGCGGTCGCCTCCGACAGGGCCCGGTCCTGCGCGGCTTCGGGCAGGGCCGCGCCTTCGGCGAGCGCCATGGCTTCGCGCCAGCGTTCCATGAAGCGCTGGCGCTGCTGCTCCACGAGCTGTGGCACCAGGGGCGTGGCCTGCTTGGCCAGGGCGCGCAGTTGCGCCACACGGTCGTGCAGCATGCTTGCGAGGCGCTCGCCTTCGCGCTGCCGGGCAGACAGCAGGGCCGCAATCGCGCGGTCGGCCAGGGGCAGCAGCGCTTCGCCCCAGTCGCCTTCGGGGGCTTGCTCCGACGCGCCCAGCCGCAGGGCATCGGCCACCGACAGCGGGGCGGCGCTGGGCAGCCAGGCGCGCACCGTATCCTGCAGCGAGTTCAGGCGCTGCAACAGGCGCACCGAGGGCTCGGGCAGGCTGCCGCTGTCCTGTTCCAGGGCGACGCGCAGCTCGACCTTGCCGCGTTTGAGGCGGGCGGTCAGCCGCTCGCGCAGGGCCGGCTCGAACTGGCGCAGTTCGTCCGGCAGCCGGAAGGCGAGGTCGAGAAAGCGGCTGTTGACCGCGCGGATCTCCAGCCCCAGGCGGCGCGCCGGGGCGTGGCGGCCAGTGCCCTCGGCCTCGCTGGCGGGTGCGCCGTGCTGCACGCTGGCGTAACCGGTCATGCTGTAAACTGGCATGTCATTCATTGATCGTTGGAAGACTCCCGAGAATACCCTGGGGATTGCCCGCGTCCGCGAAGCGCCCTGGCCGCTTTTGCATCCTCCTCCCTGTTCCCCGCATGACCAAGACCAAGCCGGCGCCGTTGCCGCCCGATTCGGTGATCGGCGGATACCGCGTGGTACGCCGCCTGTCGGCGGGGGGATTCGGCATTGTCTATCTCGCACGCGACGGCGAAGGCCAGCAGGTGGCGATCAAGGAGTACCTGCCGGCGTCCCTGGCCACGCGGGGCGTGGACGATCTGCTGCCCAAGGTGCCCGCCGAGAAGCTGTCGCTCTATCGACTGGGCCTGAAGAGCTTCTTTGAAGAGGGGCGCGCCCTTGCGCAGATCTCGCATCCGTCGGTGGTGAGCGTTCTCAATTTCTTCCGCGAGAACGAGACCGTCTACATGGTGATGAACTACCTGGAAGGCGATACGCTGCAGGACTTCGTCATTACGGCGCGTGAGCAGAAGGCACCCAAGGTGTTCCGCGAATCCACCATCCGTTCGCTGTTCGACGAGGTGCTGCGGGGCCTGCGCATCGTCCACCAGCACAAGATGCTGCATCTGGATATCAAGCCGGCCAACATCTTCATCACCGACGACAACAAGGCCGTGCTGATCGACTTCGGCGCTGCGCGCGAGGTGCTCAGCAAGGACAACCACTTCGTGCGCCCGATGTACACGCCCGGCTTTGCCGCACCCGAGATGTACAAGCGCGATGCGGCGCTGGGCCCCTGGACCGATATCTACGCGGTCGGTGCCTGCATCTACGCCTGCATGCAGGGCTATCCGCCCAACGACGTGCCCCAGCGCCAGGACAAGGACCGCCTCGCGCTGGCGCTGTCGCGGCTGCGCGGGGTCTATTCCGACCACCTGATCGAGATGGTCCAGTGGTGCATGGCGCTGGACCCGATGGCGCGGCCCCAGTCGGTGTTCGCGTTGCAGAAGGAACTGGGCCGGCCGGTGGAGCGGCGCTACACCCGCCTGTCGGTGGGCGAGCGCATGCGCCTGCAACTGGATGCGCTGGTGTCCGATGGCCGCAAGCCGGCGCCGGCGCGCAAGGCCATGCGTGGCAGTGGTTTCGAGGCGCCAGTGCAATGAAATTCTCCGTTTTCCAGGTCAGCCGCAAGGGCGGCCGTGAGCTCAACGAAGACCGCATGGGTTACTGCTACACCCGGCAGGCCGGGCTGTTCGTGCTGGCCGACGGCATGGGGGGGCATCCCGAGGGGGAAGTGGCCGCGCAGCTGGCCCTGCAGACCGTATCCGCGCTGTTTCAGCGCCATGCCAAGCCGGGGCTGGCCGACGTGCCGGGCTTCCTGGCCGAGGCGGTGCTGGCGGCGCACCAGCAGCTGCTGCGCTATGCCTCGTCCAAGGGGCTGCTGGATTCGCCGCGCACCACGCTGGTGGTGGCCGTGCTGCAGGACGGGCAGGCCACCTGGGCCCACTGCGGCGACTCGCGCCTGTACCTGGTGCGCAACGGCAGCCTGGTGACGCGCACGCGCGACCATTCGTACACCGAGCGCCGCGAAATCACCTCGTTCCGCCCTCCGCAGTCCAATCGCAACGTGCTGTTCACCTGCCTGGGGTCGCCCACGCGGCCCCTGTTCGACGTGGCAGCGCCGATGCCGCTGCACAGCGGCGACCGCATCCTGCTGTGCTCCGACGGGCTCTGGGACATGCTGAGCGACGACGAGATCGTCAGCGTGGTGGGGGCGCACCCGGTCGCTTCGGCGGTGCCCGAACTGGTGGAGCGCGCGCTGCGCAACGCCGGGCCGAGCAGCGACAATGTCACCGCTGTGGCGCTGGAGTGGGAAGCCCCCGACTTCGAACCCACGCGCGGCATTTCCACCGACACCATCGGCGATGGTGTCTTCGCCTCGACCATCCAGGCCGGTGTGCCCGACGGCTCGGCCGATGACCTGGACGATGCCGCGATCGAGCGTTCCATCGCCGAGATCAACGAGGCCATCCGCCGCTCGGCGGCGCGGCGGCTCTGATCCCTTCCTCTTTCCTTCCCGGACCACCATGAGCGACCCCACTGGCAGCACGGCTGCCGCTTCTTCCTATGTTCGCAGCGGCCGTGCTGCCGATGCCCTGCGCCCGGTGCGCATCACGCGCGGCTACACCATCCACGCCGAAGGCTCGGTGCTGATCGAATTCGGCAACACCCGCGTGCTGTGCACCGCCTCGGTCGAGGAGAAGGTGCCGCCGCACAAGCGTGGCTCCGGCGAAGGCTGGGTCACGGCCGAGTACGGCATGCTGCCGCGCTCCACCCACACCCGCAGCGACCGCGAGGCCGCGCGCGGCAAGCAGAGCGGCCGTACGCAGGAGATCCAGCGCCTGATCGGCCGCTCGCTGCGCGCCGTGTTCGACCTGAAAGCGCTGGGCGAGCGCACCATCCACCTCGACTGCGACGTGCTGCAGGCCGATGGCGGCACGCGCACCGCGGCCATCACCGGCGCCTTCGTCGCGGCACAGGACGCGGTGAACAAGCTCATGGCGCAGAGCAAGCTGTCGGCCTCGCCGATCCGCAGCCACGTGGCTGCGATCTCGGTCGGCATCGTCGATGGCGTGCCGCTGCTCGATCTGGAATACGTCGAGGACGCTGGCTGCGACACCGACATGAATGTCGTCATGACCGGCGCCGGCCATTACATCGAGGTGCAGGGCACGGCCGAGGGCGCGGCCTTCACCCGCGCCGAAATGGACCGCCTGCTGGCGCTGGCCGAGAAGGGCATTGCCGAGCTGGTAGTGCTGCAGCGGCAGGCACTATCTAATTAATAGCTAATAGCCTAGGTAGATATTGGGCTAGAGCCACTTTTTACCATGAAAATCGTACTTGCATCCAACAACCGGGGGAAACTGGCGGAACTGCAGGCCATGTTCGCGCCGCTGGGCGTGGAGCTGCTGCGCCAGGGGGACCTGGACATTCCCGAGGCCGACGAGCCCCACCGTACCTTCGTCGAGAATGCGCTGGCCAAGGCCCGCCATGCCGCGCACGTCAGCGGCCTGCCGGCCATTGCCGACGACGCCGGCCTGTGCGTCGAGGCCTTTGGCGGGCTGCCCGGCGTGGACACCGCCTTCTACGCCATGCAGTTCGGCTATCCCAAGAGCGACGAGAACAACGTGCGCGCACTGCTTGAGCAGATGGCCGGCGTGGATGACCGCCGCGCCGCCATGGTCAGCACCCTGGTCGGGGTGCGCCGCGTGGATGACCCGGAACCCTTGATCGCCTCCGGCCGTGTGGCGGGCGAGATCACGCGCGAGCCGATCGGCGACGGCGGTTTCGGCTTTGACCCGGTGATGTTCGTACCGGCCTTTGGCAAGACCTTTGCCCAGCTGCCGGCCGAGGTGAAGAACGCCAACAGCCACCGCGGCATTGCGGCACGGCAGATGCTCGCTTTAGTTCGCGAGCGCTGGATGAAATGAAGCACCCCCAGTCTTCGTGCACTCCGTGTCGCTGCGCCAACCCCCTTGCAGGGGGCAACACCCGCGGCCCCGCAGAGCCGGTTCCGCGGTGTTTTTGGCATGTGATCCACCCATCGGGGAGCCGTTGACGTGACGATCCCTATCGCACCGGCAGCCGCGCCTGTGGCTGGCAGCCTGCCGGACTTGCAGCACTACATGCGCCCCGGCACGCTGCAACTGGGCGCACTGCCGCCGCTGTCGCTCTATGTGCACCTGCCCTGGTGCCTGAAGAAGTGCCCCTACTGCGACTTCAACTCGCATGAACTGCGCGAGGGCGGCCGCGCCGTGCCCGAGCAGCGCTATGTCGACGCGCTGGTTGCCGACCTGGAGGCGTCGCTGCCGCTGGTCTGGGGCCGCACGGTGCAGAGCGTGTTCTTCGGTGGTGGCACGCCCAGCCTGTTCTCGCCCGAGGCCATCGAGCGCCTGATTGGCGCCATCCGCGCGCGGGTGCGCCTGGCGGCTGATGCCGAGATCACGCTCGAAGCCAACCCCGGTACCTTCGAGCGCGACCGTTTTCGCGCCTTCCGCGCTGCGGGCGTCACGCGCCTGTCGGTGGGCGTGCAGAGCTTCAATGATGCGCACCTGCAGGCCCTGGGCCGCGTGCACGACCGCGCCCAGGCACTGGCCGCAGTGGAGGAGGCGGCGGCATCGTTCGACACCTTCAACCTCGACCTGATGTACGCGCTGCCGGGCCAGAGCATGGGCCAGCTCGAAGAAGACGTCGCCACCGCGCTGGCGCTCGGGCCGCCGCATATCTCGATCTACCACCTCACCATCGAGCCCAACACCTACTTTGCCAAGTTCCCGCCGGTGGTGCCCGAGGACGATACCGCCTACGCCATGCTCGACCGCATCACCGAGATGACCGCGGCAGCAGGGCTGGCGCGCTACGAGATATCGGCCTACGCCAAGCCCGGCCACGGTTGCTTCCACAACCTCAACTACTGGCAGTTCGGCGACTACCTGGGCATTGGCGCGGGTGCGCACGGCAAGCTCAGCTTTGCCCACCGCGTCGTGCGCCAGGTGCGTGTGCGCGAGCCGGCGCTCTACATGGAGCGTGCGCTGGCCGGCAACGCCATCGCACAAGAGCACGAGGTCAAGCGCGCCGAGCTGCCATTCGAATTCATGCTCAACGCCCTGCGCCTGCGCGAAGGCTTCCTGCTACAGGACTTCGCCGACCGCACCGGCCTGTCTCTGGCCACCATCGGCCCGGCGCTGGACGAGGCCGAGCGCCGCGGCCTGCTGCAGCGCGACCTGCAGCGCGCGCGGCCGACCGAGCGGGGCTTTGATTTTCTCAACGACCTGCAGTCGCTGTTCCTGGCCGATTGAGGGCATGCGCAGCCGTTAGAATCGAGAGCTTATCTTCCGGAAGCGTGGCAGAGCGGTTGAATGCACCGGTCTTGAAAACCGGCGATG